>UMGH01046034.1_pt1 | contig 55676 bp, 37 predicted proteins | sample 1965231 | NCBI WGS metagenome assembly UMGH01 (sample SAMEA4836068, study PRJEB28245) | human gut metagenome | biome: gut microbiome; material: fecal sample | place: Denmark | collected 2008 | reverse complement strand
AACGAATGGATGAACTATTGCGAGTGGGACATCAAGTACCCTACGACAGAGACTAATAAAGAGATTGAGGTGCTGACGGTGGCACACCACAAGAAGATCCTCGATTTCATCAAACAGAACTTCACATTCCGCAACCTTGGTATCTATATCAGTCTGACCACAGGCTTGCGTATCGGAGAGATTTGCGGTCTGAAATGGTCGGACATTAACACCGACAACGGCACTATCATCGTGAACCGCACCATTGAGCGCATCTACATTGTGGAGGGCGAACGCAAGCACACGGAGTTGGTCATCAACACACCCAAGACCAAAAACTCATGCCGTGAGATACCGATGAACAAGGAACTGCTGGCGATGGTAAAACCTCTGAAAAAGGTGGTAAACACAGACTTCTATGTGCTGACCAATGAGGAGAAACCAACCGAACCTCGCACCTATCGCAACTATTATCATCGGTTGATGGCGCATCTTGACATTCCTCGACTGAAGTATCACGGACTGCGCCATAGCTTTGCCACACGCTGCATTGAAAGCAACTGCGACTACAAGACCGTAAGCGTACTGCTCGGTCATGCCAACATCACAACAACCCTTAATCTCTATGTTCACCCAAACATGGAACAGAAGAAAAAGTGCATCACCAAGATGTTCAAGTCTTTGGGAAAATAGGGAAGAAAAGTAGTATAGACTATAAAAGGCAAAAGGATGAGGTGACTCCACATCACCCCATCCTCCGCTTACTTGTCTATGTATGATGCAACAAAATAAACAATTGAAATGACCGCTTAAATGAAACACGTCAAGACCTCATCCGTATTTTTTTCTTCCGCAACCGAACCAAGTTAATGATAAAATCCGTAAATTTGCATTATCCCAAATCCCAAGACAAGGAAAGCGGATTTTAGCTTCATCGAGATTGGAGCACAACCTGATATCTCAATAACAAGCAATAACAATTAAACCAAACAACAATGACAGTTCAGACATTTCAAAAGGGCAAATTCTACACGCTGCCCATCAAAGCCTTAAGGGAAGAAGGCAACAACACTTTCTTCATCGTAAACGCCAACAACAGAGAGTATGCAATCCGAATGTTCGATTTCCAGAAATCCGACAAAAAAGTATCGCAAATGGAGGAATTGCCATGTATGGTTAAAGACATACACGGCGACAACATCGTATTCGTGCAGAACTTCGCCCGGATGTTCGAAGACATTTATATATCTGGAAAGGTTTACCCATTCATTGTAAACAAGGAAGCCTATAATCCGAATAACGAGTTCAGGTATTATGACATAAGGGATTACAATGGAGTGCCTTTCAGAATAAAATGTGAAAAGAACACATTCTTAGTGCCAAACCAGAAAATCAGATGTATGGTGTCAAGGCCAAGTCTGAACAAGATGATTCTGATACTTGAAAACACGAAAAAGGACGTTATCGTAAACTGCATAAGCCCCAAGGAACTGCTGAGAAAAAGCGGCATCGAAGAAAGGTATCAAAGGTTTATCCTGTACAGTTTTGCGACCAATCCCGGATTTGAAGAGGCAAGGGAATATTATGAACAAGGCAATCCGGAATGGGTGATAAAGGCGATAACAGCCATCGTGGAAGTGGAACAATGGCCGAACCTTTCAAATAAAAACAAAGAAATTCTCCTGTCATGCTACCACAGAATTTGCCTGTATCTGCTTGAAGATTCCGATTATCTGCATCAGTTCAACGAGTCGGACAGGGAAAATTTCCAGACATGGATTGCCGACAGGGTGACGATGTCTGAAACTTATCTTGAATGTCTTTCGTTTATCGGCGAAAAGAAATGCAGCGAAGAGACAGACCTGATACTCAGGAAAATCCGCAATTCAGGATATATTTACCACCCACACAAAAGGATGCGGCTGCTGATTGCCATGTTCTCACTCCAACCGGAACTTCTGGAAGAGAAGATCGACGCCATCCTTGACCTGCTCGCAGAAAAGGCAAAAGAATGGAAAACGGCATCATTCAACGATGCCTTCTCCAGCTTCCTTCAGTTCTATGTCATGTCTAATATGGAGAAGACAAACCGCGAGGCAGTAATCGACAACGAGCAGAACAACTTGCTGCTGAGCCGCATGGTACGTTCTATATGCTATCTGCTCCTGATGACCAACGGCAAGGACATAAACGTGGCATTATACCGTTCGCTGCTGTTCCACTATCTGTCATTCACAAGGAGCAGAAATGTGCTTGGCGACAACGACCACACCCACAACCTCGCCGAACAGCTTGCAGACAGGGCATTCACCACCCTTGTGGTGTCTGAAGACAAGATGAAAGACTTCTCATGGGGCAGGGATTTCAGACAGACGGAACTTCTGGCATACCAGATGGCGGCAACCAAGGCAAGCAGCACTACCTTCCTCACACGCTCATACGAGGCTCACAACGTGCGCTTCACCGTAAGTGCCGACAGCATCACAATAGCAAGGTCTTCTTCTGCCTCAAAAGAGAAGAACATACTCCCGCAGGATTTCCCTGGATGGTTCAACCTGCAGATATTCCTTGACCAACCCGGCAAATACTCTATCGGAAAGAAGGCAAAGGTAAGAATGTGGAAAGACTATTGGAAGAAAGTGGAAAACGCCCTTTTCGAGGAGAAGAAGACGCCATCCATACACCCCCAACGCAAGATTGCCCCAGAGGTGGGCACAACTGTCACCATCAGAGTGCTCTGGAAGGACGAGCATCATCAAAACAGGTTTTACTGCAGAATTGAGGATGACCAATATGAGGGCGAGGGCTGGATTGACACATACCAGAAAGGAGGCTCCATCGGTCTGTTCCATTACGACCCACAACTGGACATCGATTCTTTCTACATCGACGGAAAGCCTATCCTGTTCAAGGCAAGGGTGAATTCCGTTGGCAGCCCTAACGACGAGGTGCGCACCTATATGTTTGACGCCGTGTCATTCATTGACGGGCTAATCAAAGATCAGGTTAGTTTCGGCGAAGAGTCCGACTGCACCATATTCTACTACGATCCAAAGAATGATATCTTCGGTGGTGTTACTGAATACGGCTATGGCATCTTCATACATCCCTCTGATGAGTTCGCCCAGTTAAACATCGGCGACACGGTAAGTGTTCGTGTGACTGACGCTTCCCGTCCAAACGCAATACAGGGAGAAATAACCGGTATTGGAGAAAAGGCGGTTGTCATCAAAGAGGCAGCAGAAAGCGTGCTTCATGAGTACAAGGATGAGCTATACGAGGAAACAGAGGAAGAACTGGAAGAAGAAGCGATGGCGGCATCTGAAGACATCTTCGAGTTGGACTACATGAAAGAAATCATCAACATCTTTGACCATAAGGCGGTGTTGGAAACCGACAATATCCGTGCCTATGCGTTCCTGTCGATAGCCCACATCCTGTCAAAGATGATCGACGACAAGGCGATGATGCAATATCTGGAACAAAGGCAGCACTTCCTCAGCATCCTGGAAGACTATGGCGAGAACGGCAAGATTAACGACGAGGAACTTGAAGCACTGGGCAATGACTACGGCGACATCGTTGAAAAATTCCCTATCCTCAAGCAGCGCCTCTCGGAAATGAGAATCGTGAACTGCTTCGGACAGCAAGACAAGAACCCGTATCTGTGGAGCATGGTGAACGACAACGAGCCTGACAACATTCTCAGCAAACTCTCGCGTCTGATGCTGTCATACAACATGGCGGAAGGCTTTGGACTGCAGGAGCACCAGAAAGCTATCATAAACAAGATAAGGGGCGTTCTGAACGTGAACGTAGAACTTCCGCAAATCTACTCGTTCGGAGAAGAGAACCAGACCACAGAGTTCAAGACATCAATCGTGTTCCCTCCAAACAACAATATGCGTGCGGATATCAAACAACAGACGTTCAACATCATGAAAGTGATCTGCGGCATGGTAAACGCATACGGCGGAACCCTCTATCTCGGTGTCTACGACACAGGCACCGCCAAGGGTCTTGCCGACGACCTGGAATTCTTTGAAGAGAGCAAAGACAAGTTTGACCTCTATGTCAGAAACCAGATTCGCACTTCTCTCGGCGATTCGGTAAACGCCTCTGTCGTCATTGAGCATCCTGAGGCAGGAAAGCACTGGATATATGCCATCAAGGTGGCTGCAAGCAAGACTCCGATTCCTTTGAGGCTCGACAACAATTTCTATCTGCGGGAAGGGTCTTCAACACATCTCATCGACCAGTCGCAACTGATAGACATCATGAAGGAACGAAACTTCGCCCAATACGACACAAGAGTGTCGGAACCGGAAGAAGAAGACGATGTTCAGGAAACTGCCGAGCAGGAGGAAAAGAAGGAGCAGACGGTCAAAATCAAGACAAAGTCATTGCCTGATGACATAATCGGCACAAGTGAACTGAGAAGCAACATCACAGAAAACTGGGTTGACGGCTATGGCATTGACACTTGCTGCTATCTGCGCATACAATCAATCGGAAACTGGTGCATGCTGAACGAAGTGGAATGGGAGGACGGCATCCTGACGCTCGCCATTCATGACGATGAACTTGAAGGCAGTCTGATTGTCGTATATGAAGACGGCAAGGTGAACAGAGTTCCTATGGACCAGCTGACAGACAAGAGCAAAGGCAGTCCATACAAAATGTATGCACAGAGCAAACCAATCTTCATCTGTCCTGCCCGTAAGGATGACGCTCTGCTTACAGCATACGAGGATGACAAGGGGAAACAGTTCCTCCGTCTTGACGATGTTTCAAACATAGAAGAGGGAAAGATGCTTTCTGCCGGCAACACGCTTACTGACGTTGGGTTCTCCAAAATATTCTTCTGTGAGATCATTGCCAAAGAGTATCACGAAGAACTGCATCGCCTGCACAACCTGAAACGCAGCTCTCTTGGTTTCCAGGCTCTGACCAGCTACGGACAGAAGGAGCAGGAAGTAATGAGAAAGATCGGCATAGAATTATAAGCCTCATCTCAACTGACAATGAATAACGCAACTCAGGCAATAACGTTTGAGTTGCGTTTTTCATCTTGACATGCATCAAACCGATGTTTCACATGGCTCAGACAGACTTCAAGACAAAGAAAATCCATAATGCTTACAAAAAGTAAGTTAAAACGGCAAGAAACAGCAAAAACCTGCTATGTAACATATAAATTTATTTTGTTACAAGCCAAAAACGCTATAAATTTGCAACAGTTATCCTGAATACAATCTTTTTACCTTAGAAGCTAATACCTATTGAATCAAAAAACAGCTCTCTGTGAAGAAAGCTGTTTTTATTTTTTTATCCTAAATCTGTAAATAATCAACCTTGCATTATCCTCAGTACCTGAATCCGGCAAGCCTTAATTACCGATTTCGGAATATATGAAAAATCTACGGAAAAGAAACTCCAGTTAAGCCTCAGCCATACCAGGAATCTCCTCTGCGCAAGAAACGCCGGTGTAGGTCAGAATAGGAAGTTCGCCGGTCAATGCTCCGAAAGCATTCTCTGCCAACGACTCCATCTCGTTCTCTCCCGGCAACACGACTACCTTACAAAGATATTCTATCTGCTCCTTGATGTCGGAAACGCAATAATCGCTGTATGCTATACCACCTGTAAGGATAATGGCGTCGCATTGTCCCTTCAAGGCAACGAACATCGCTCCGATCTCCTTTGCCACGGTATAATCCATAGCTGCAACGAGAGTCTTGTATGGCTCCTTGCCTTCAATAGCCTTCTCTTCGATGGTAATCATATCTGATGTACCAAGATATGCAGCGAGACCAGCCTTGCCATGGAGCATCTTCTTAACTTCATTGAGGGTATATTTGCCGCTGAAGCACAAAGTAGCCAATGCCTCTGAAGGAACTGTTCCGGCACGCTCCGGAGAGATAGGACCTTCACCGTTGAGGGCGTTGTTGACATCAATCACGAGTCCCTTGCGATGGGCACCTACTGAGATACCACCTCCCAAGTGGACAACGATAAGATTGAGCTCTTCGTATTTCTTGCCGATAGACTTGGCGTAACGGCGGGCAACAGCCTTCTGGTTGAGAGCATGGAAGATGGACTCACGCTTGATGCCTGGAACGCCGGAAACGCGGGATTTCAACTGGAACTCGTCTACTACAACAGGGTCTGCAATGAAAGCAGGACAACCACACTCCTTGGCAATCTCGTCGGCAATGATAGCTCCGAGGTTGCACACATGGTCGTGCTTGGTATGAAGCAGGTCGTGCTTCATCTTCTCGTTGACAGCATAAACTCCACCCTTGAGTGGGCAAAGCAGACCGCCACGACCCATAACAGCATCGAAATCCATAGCGATACCCTCGTCTTTCAGACGCTTCACGATGAACTCCTTACGATACTCATACTGATCTATCGTCTGATGGAAATGAGCGATTTCATTGAGGTCGTGATGGGCACCACCGGCCCAAACCTGTTTTCCATCTTCATAAATAGCCAACTTGGTAGAAGTGGAACCTGGGTTGATAGCAAGTATTTTCATTAAGATTAATATTGTATAGTTTTGTAATATTGATTACTTATTTCACCTTGTCTGCCAAACAAGCAAGGGCAAGGCTGTTGAACTTAGACTCTCCGCTGTCGGCTCTTGAAGCCACTACGATAGGAGCGGTTGTTCCGCAAAGCATTCCGGCTGTCTCTGCCTTGGCAAACAAGGTGAGAGTCTTGTAGAATACATTTCCGGACTCGATGTTCGGGAAAATCAGAGCATCAGCGTTTCCTACTACAGGAGAGCTGATGCCCTTGATTGCACCACTGTCTGAATCGCAGGCTGTCTTGACATCCATAGGACCGTCAACACAGCAGTCGCCATACTCGCCATTGCGTGCCATCTCCTTCATTGACTCATAGCTCAATGTGTGTGGGAACTTCTCGCTCACCTTCTCTGTGCAATGGATAAGGGCAACCTTCGGGCTTTCGGCACCGAGACTGCGGCAAACTCCGAGAACATAACCAAGGATAGCCTTGAACTGCTCGTCGGTTGGACGTGGGCAAACGGCAGCATCTGAGAAAACGAGAAGCTTGTCGTATGATGGTATCTCTACAACTGTCACGTGTGTCATCACATGGCCCTTCTCCAGAAGACCATATTCCTTGTTGAGCACAGCGCGCAGGAGATTGTCGGTATTGAGGGTACCCTTCATAAGAACATCAGCTCCACCATCGTGAACGAGCTTCACGGCATAGGCTGCGGCATCGTCAGGTGTGGCTGTCTCATGAACGGTAACATGATCAGGATAGTCTGCAAGGAAGCGGTCGATGAACGGTGCTCTCGTACCTCCAAGCACGAGGGTGAAATCAACGAAACCTTCTTCCAAGGCGCGGTTAATCACGTATTCAGTATGTGAGTCATTTGGGCAAACAAGTACTACTTTTTTTCTGTTTTCCAATGACTGCAAACGATTAATTAAGGTGTTAAAATTTTTAAGTAACTGCATAAACTTATAATTTTTGTGCAAAAATACATCAAAGGACTTTTGAAACAAAGCCAAACTACACATTTTTTTGTCGTTTGTGCAGATTTCCGACTTTATGTATAATAAATGCGAATTTTGGAACATACGGCAATATTTCGCTATTTACAAATAGTCAGCACCTGATGTGTTATTTAGTACACTCATTCACAGTTCAATTGACAAATGAAAGTTAACTGTTTCCGGAATAAAGACAAGGTAGAGACGACTGGCAAAAAATATGACTGCAAGCAATTGAAATTTGATGCAATTAACGGCACAATAACCATTGGAAGTTAAGGAAAAACCGACAAAAACGATTTTATACGTACAAAATTCAAGTGTTAATATATTTTTTAGTACTTTTGCAGACTTATAAGAAAAATGAATCGAAAAATAATGAATAAAAGACAGTTCAGAGGTGCCCTGTTCGACCTTGACGGCGTAGTGTTCGACACCGAACCGCAATACACGATATTCTGGGGCAACCAATTCAAGGAATACTATCCAGGAAGCCACGAGATGGAAAAGCTCATCAAGGGACAGACCCTTGTGGAGATATACGACAAATACTTCCCTGACCCATCGGTGCAGGAGGAGATAACAAGAAGGCTCGACAGGTTTGAAGACGAGATGCAGTTTGAATATGTCAGAGGCTTTGAGGATTTCGTAAAGAACATACGCGAGAATGGCGTAAAGACTGCCGTCGTGACGAGTTCCAACGTGATGAAGATGAAGAACGTGTATGCCAAGCACCCAGAGTTCAAGGGGTATTTCGACGAGATTCTCACTTCAGAAGACTTCGACGAGAGCAAACCGTCGCCAGACTGCTATCTGAAAGCCGCAGAGCGTTTTGGACTGACTTCTGACGAATGCGTGGTTCTGGAGGACAGCTTCAACGGACTGAAATCAGGAAGGGCTGCAAAAATGTTCGTAGTGGGATTTGCAACGACAAACTCCCATGAGGCAATAGAACCATACTCAGACACCGTTGTTGACGACTACGTTGGCTTGAGTTACGAGGAAATAATGAGATCATTGGGACAATGATGCCTGATGAACATAATAATGAGTATAAACCAATTAAAGAAATAAAAAACAAGAAAAGAAAATGTCAGGTTATTTAGTAAGCGACAACCGAAAGGTTACGACCCATCGTTTCATCGAAATGAAGGAGCGTGGAGAAAAAATCTCAATGTTGACGTCATACGACTTTACAACAGCTGGTATCGTTGACGGTGCCGGTATCGACGGTATTCTGATAGGCGACTCTGCCTCTAACGTGATGGTGGGCAACAGCACTACCCTACCTATTACGATAGACCAGATGATCTATCACGCAAGTGCCGTGGCAAGAGCAGTAAAAAGAGCTCTCGTGGTATGCGACATGCCGTTCGGAAGCTATCAGGTGGACAGAAAAGAGGGCGTGAAAAACGCCATTAAGATAATGAAGGAAAGCGGATGCGACGCTCTGAAACTTGAGGGCGGAGTGGAAATCATTGATACAGTGAAGGGTATATTGGATGCTGGAATCCCTGTGATGGCACACCTCGGACTGACTCCGCAGAGCATCAACAAATTCGGTACTTATGCCGTGCGTGCAAAAGAGGAGGCTGAGGCTGAGAAACTCGCTTCTGACGCTTTGCTGCTCCAGGAAGCAGGATGCTTCTCTGTGGTATTCGAGAAGGTGCCGGCAAGTCTTGCCACAAAGGTGAGCAAGGAACTGACCATCCCTACAATCGGTATCGGAGCCGGAAACGGAACTGACGGACAGATTCTCGTGGTGGACGACATGCTCGGAATGACAAAGGGATTCAGTCCTAAATTCCTGCGCAGATATGCCGACCTCAACACCGTCATGACCGACGCCATAGGCAACTACATAAGAGATGTGAAGAGCAGCGATTTCCCCAACAACGAGGAATCGTATTGATATTAACTAAAACAACGCCAAATGCATACTGACTTCTGGAAACTGACTACTTCTACATTTTTCATTGCCGCGGCAATGTATATGCTGATTCCGACAATGCCGGAGATTCTGTCTTCTGTCCTGGAACTATCACAGACACAGATAGCATCATGGACGGGAATGCCGGGAGTATCGGTATTCGCCTTTGGCTTATTCTGTTCATATCTCATCCAGAGATACAGACGCAACAAAGTCTGCATATTGTCAACGGCATGTATGGCGCTGACAATTCTGGCAACGACGTATCTGATGGATGAATTCCTGCTCAAAGGAATAATACAGGAAAGTCCCATCTACCTCCTCGCGACAAGGGGGTTGATGGGGGCTTTCTTCGGTTTGTCGCTGATGATTCTCAGCAGCACGCTGACAATAGACTGCTGCGACTCTGACCACCGCACAAAAGCAAACACCATCATGGCATGGACGCATCTGGCGGCAATTCCTGCCGGAGGATCAATCGGACTGCTGATGGTAATAGAATCCAACATACAGAATGTGCTGTATACCGCCATGGCATCTTGTTTCATAGCGATATATATAATGTCGAGCATCAAGTTCCCGTTCAAGGCCCCGGAAGAAACTCTGAAGAGAATGTCATGCGACCGTTTCTTCGTGGTGTCAAGTCTGCCGATCATTATCCCGAACATCGCCATCGGCGTAGTAATAGGAACCGTAATCATCTGCATAAGACAAATGAAAGAGTTTGCCGGCATATTGGCTGGTATTCTGCTGGCAATATTGGCAATATACATCATCTTCTTCCGCAAATCACAGACCACGAAATGCAAATTCACTCTCTGCGGCGGAAATCACACCACTACAATGCTGCCAGCCATAGGCTATGCGCTGCTTGCGGCATCGCTGATTCTGGCAATAAGGGCATTGACAGTAAATCCCTTGCTGCATCTCATCTGTATGGTGGCATCAGGAGCGGCGGCAACGATACTGATGTCTGTACATCATTCGTGCTTCATCGAGACTGCAGACCATTGTCAGCGCGGCTCTGCCTTGAGCACATATTTCCTGACTCTGGAATTGGGAATAAGCATCGGATTATTCACAAGCTTGATGACCGCAGCCCCACAAAACCCTGTCTGCGAATTTACAACAGACAATATTTACAACATCCTGTTGACAAGCAGCATCATTGCAGCATTGTCATATTTCTTCATCACAAAAAAGTATATTTCTGACAAGATAGAGCGGAATATGTAAAATAGAAATCAAAAATCAAGTGATTTTCAAAAAAAGTCCACAAATATTTTGCAGATTAAAAATAAATCCCTACCTTTGCACTCGCAATTCAGAAATATGGCTCCGTAGCTCAACTGAATAGAGCATCTGACTACGGATCAGAAGGTTACAGGTTTGAATCCTGTCGGAGTCACTAAGAATTAGATTTCATCAAGAGGTGTTTACGAAAGTAAATGCCTCTTTTTGTTTTATAATCTCCACAATAATTATTAAACCCAAATCGGGGACTGCTGCCGGATTTGGTGACGGAAACCACGTCTTTCGTTTCCCTTTTTACATTTTTTATCCCAGCACGGCATTTTGCTTCCGCATAAAAGACATACCTTTGCATTATTGAACATCATATAATTATTTGAGGTATAAATTTGACATTGAGATGAAAAGGAAAAATACAGTTACAGGATGGCTTGTGGCATTTATTGTCGGCGGATTATTACTGACAGGATGCTCAAAACAAGCGAAGAAGAAGGAGCAGAAGACAATCAAAACGGAGACTATCACCGTGGGCAGTACGGCGCTTGGAGAAACTAAAGATTATGTCGGGACTATAGAAGAAAAAATAGGGTCAACACTAAGTTTCGAGATTGCCGGCAACATCACTTCCATAAGAGTGGATGAGGGAGACAGAGTGAGCAAAGGACAAGTGCTCGCCACCATAAACCCGACCACAGTGAGGGAGGCTCACAAAAGTACGATGACTGCTCTGAAGCAGGCGGAAGACGCATATAGGAGATTTCTGCCCCTGCATAAGGCAGGAACGATTTCCGAACTGCAATGGGTGGATATTGAAAGCAAACTGGAACAGGCGAAAGCGGCAGAGAGCATAGCCCGCCAACAACTGTCGCACACCACGCTCACGGCTCCTTTTGCCGGAGTGATAGCCTCAAAGAATGCGGATTTGGGAACGTACGTCCTGCCAGGACAACCCGTACTGAAGTTGGCTGATGTGGAACAGGTAAACGCGAAGGTTTCTGTTCCTGAAAGCGAGATATCACATCTACGCATCGGCGACAAGGTGAAACTGACGGTTGCTGCACTTGACAATGCTGTATTCTATGGAACGGTTTCGGAAAAGGGCATCGACGCCAATCCCATATCACATACTTATGACATAAAAGTGGGTATCGCCAACACTCATGGGCGTCTTCTCCCCGGCATGGTGTGCAACGCCAACGTTACGGGCGGCGCAACAAAAGAACAGGCGCATATCATCGTGCCACCACAAAGCATAGAACTGGATGTGGACAATTCTAGATCCGTTTGGACTGTAGTAGACGGGAAGGCGCATCAGCAGCGTGTGGAGACCGGCGACTTCGAAGGGGACGGGATTATAATCCTGTCTGGACTGAAACCAGGCGACCAAGTTATAGTAAACGGCCAGCAGAAGGTGTCTGAGGGAATGAGAGTGGACACCGGCAAGGGTATGGACAGATAATGACGGAAAGGAAATAACATGGACATGGACAAAAAGGCGAAGAAGAAGGACACTGCCCTTCGGGAACACATCAAAGCGCGCCTCACGAGGAAACCTAACCGGGTGATAAAACGGTCATTCATAGAGGCTGCGATGTGTAACCACAATATCGTGATATTGCTTATGGGAATGCTCGTACTCCTGGGAATACTGGGACTCGCCACGATGCCGAAGCAGGAGATGCCGCAGTTCACGGTACGCCAAGGTGCATGCGTAGCAGTATATCCGGGCGCCACATCGGCAGAGGTGGAAGAACGGGTGGCGAAACCTCTGGAGAATTTCATCTTCGGATATAAAGAGGTGAACAAAAAGAAGACATACACACAGAGCAAAGACGGCATGCTGATTGCATTCATGGAACTGAACGACTATGTGGAAGACAAAGATGCTTTCTGGAGCAAGTTCAAACATGGACTGCAGGCATTCAAGTCTTCACTGCCTTCTGGAGTAATCGCATTGCAGGCGGTAGACGATATTGCCGAGACATCGGCTTTGCTCATAACGATTGAAAGCAAACAGAAGACTTACCGGGAACTAAACACCTATATAGACAACCTGAAAGACAGGCTCCGACGCATCGACGCCATATCCAACCTCCGGACATACGGTTTGCAGAACGAACAGATAAGCATTTATCTGGACCAGAACAAGCTGTCGAAATATGGCATCGGACCCTTCAAGATACTCAACGAACTGGCGCTTCAGGGATTCACCACTATAAGCGGAAGTCTGGACATGGGCAATCTAACTCTGCCTATCCATATCACCGACTCCTACAACAACGAGCGTGATGTGGCGGAACAGATTGTATATTCCGACCCGAAAGGCAACATCGTGAGGCTCAAAGACATTGCACACATAACGAGGGAATACCCGAAACAGGAGAAATACATCAAGAGCAATGGCAACAAATGTGTGCTTCTGTCTATCGAGATGCGACCAGGAAACGATATCATGAAGATGGGAAATGATGTTCACAAGGCATTGGACGAGTTTGAGGAAACCTTGCCAAAGGATGTGCATATCGCCACCATCACCGACCAAAGCAAAGTGGTGAACGAATCGGTGATGAACTTTCTGCAGGAGCTGCTCATCTCGGTCATTTCGGTCATCATTGTGGTCATACTGCTGATGCCAAGACGCGTGGCTGAGGTTTCTGCCCTCAGCATTCCAATTACCATATTCTCGTCGGTCGGCATTTTCTATCTCTTCGGCATGGAACTGAACACTGTGACACTGGCAGCACTCATAGTGACATTGGGAATGGTAGTAGACGACTCCGTGGTGATTATTGACAACTACATGGAAAAACTGGGACACGGCATGTCTCGATGGCATGCTGCCATAGCAGCCCCGAGAGAATTCTTCATGTCGGTGCTATCTGCCACACTGAGCATCTCACTGACCTTTTTCCCGTTTCTGTTCACCATGCACGGTGATATGGGCGATTTCGTGCAGTCGTTCCCATGGGCGATGTTCATCATCTTGAGCATTTCGCTGACGGTATCACTGTTGCTGACTCCTTATCTGCAATATATCGTGATACACCAAGGCATATCCAGCACACCGAAACCTAACGCAAAGAAGAAACCTCTTGACTATCTGCAAACGGGATATACGTGGTTGTTGAACCGTTGTTTTGCCTTTCCACGCACCACGCTTGTCATAGGAGCCGCTCTGGTTGCCACTGGAGCCATGATATTCGTGAAACTGCCACAGCGAATGATGCCTATCGCAGAGCGCAACCAGTTTGCCGTTGAATTCTATCTTCCCAACGGTACGACAGCTGAAAAGACATCCATTATAGCCGACTCCATGGCTAATATTCTGAAACGAGACCCTAAAGTGACTGCCGTAACGATGTTTATCGGACAAGGATCGCCACGTTTTCACACTACATACGCTCCACAGATTGGCGGACCAAACTTCGCACAGTTCATTGTAAATACCGTGAGCAATGATGCTACGGAGGAGGTGCTCAACAAGTATGCCGACCATTATTCCAACTATTTCCCGGATTGCTATATCCGCTTCAAGCAGATGGACTATAATTCTGCTTCTTATCCCATCGAGATAAGAGTGAGCGGCGACAGTATCAGCGACCTGAAAAAGGCAGCCAAACAGATTGCCGCCTGCATGCATGAGGTGGAGGGAATAAACCTGATACGAACAAATTACGAGGAACCGCAGCCTGGAATAAGGGTTACACCGGATGCTACAGAGGCAAACAGACTGGGTGTGAACAAGACTATCCTCTCTGCTGACCTGGCAATTCATTTCGGCAGCGGTTTACCGATGTCTACTCTCTGGGAAGGCGATTACCCGGTGAAAATGGTTCTGAAATCGGAAAACGACAGTGATTTGGCAAATGAATACATCCCCGTAATGGGTGGAACTGCCAGCGTACCGCTACGGCAGTTGGCAAAGATTTCACCTGACTGGCATGACGGCAGCATAATACGCCGTAATGGTGTCCGCACAATATCTATCGTGGGCGAACCATTACGAGGATATAACGCCAACAAGCTGTCTGAAGAGCTAAAGACAAAGGTTGCCGGGCTCTCACTCGACCCGGATCTCACATGGGAAGTAGGAGGTATGTCGGAAAAAGATGCAGAAACCATGCCGCAAGTGATATCGGGAGTGATGGTTGCAATACTGGTGATATTCTTCATTCTCCTCTTCCACTTCAAGCGCATCAGTCTGGCATTGGTAAATCTCTCTTCAATGTCGCTCTGCATCTTCGGAGCAGCCATAGGACTCTTCATCACGGGATATGACGTCAGCCTGACATGTGTATTGGGTGTTGTCAGTCTGATGGGAATACTTGTGCGCAACGGTATCATCATGCTCGACTATGCCGAGGAACTCCGGCGCGACAAAGGACTGTCAATACGCGATGCCGCCTTCCAAGCCGGCGAGCGACGCATGCGCCCTATCTTCCTCACATCAGCAGCAGCCTCAGTGGGTGTATTGCCGATGATGTTGGAAAACAACACGTTATGGTCGCCAATGGGTGCTGTGATATTCTTCGGCACACTAATCTCGATGGTTCTCATAGCCACAATCCTGCCTGTGCTATACTGGCTCGTGTTTGACAAGCACGGAAAGTATAGCTTAAGGAAGAAGAAAACAAATATTCGATAGCAACCAAACAAGCATTATTACTTGACGAAAAGCCAAGCAAACTCAAAATACTACAAAATGGGGGTACGCCAAATACGACATACCCCCATTTTGTTATATAAGAAGTTGAAATATTACTGCTTCTGCATGATGTCTCCACCAATCTTGATAGCCTCCATGTTCAGAGGAATCAACTTGTGGTGACGCTCAGGAAGAGTCTTGAATAGAGCCTTCTCAACACCATTCTCACTAACCACAGGAGAAACCTTGAGCATACCACCAAGTACGATCATATTAAACACCTTGGTATTCTTGAGCTCTGCAGCCTTGTCCATAGCATCGATGCGATAGATGTCAATGTCGGTGCGGGTTGGAGGGTTGATGATACCATTTCCCTCGTAGATGAGAATACCACCTGGCTTAACGCGAGACTCGAACTTGTCGAGTGATGGCTGGTTGAGTACAATAGCAATGTCAAACTTGCTGAGCACTGGTGATGAAATACGCTCATCGCTTACGATTACAGTAACGTTGGCAGTACCACCACGCTGCTCTGGTCCGTAAGCTGGCATCCATGTTACTTCCTTGTCTTCCATAAGACCAGAGTAAGCCAAGATCTTACCCATGGAAAGAACACCCTGACCACCAAATCCTGATATGATTATTTCTTTTTTCATTCGTCTATAGTATTTTTAAGGTCTCCTTTCGGATAGAATTCGAACATTTTCTCACGCAACCACTCGTTTGCCTTTACAGGAGAGAGTTTCCAACCACTGTTACATGTACTTGTAATCTCTACGAGGCTTGAGCCCTTACCCTGCATAGAAGCCTCGAAAGCCTTGCGGATAGCCTTCTTTGCTGAACGGATAGCTGCTACTGTGTCAACGCTCTGGCGTGTAACATAGCATGTACCCTGAAGTGTAGCAGCGATTTCTGTCATCTTCAATGGGTATCCGTGAAGCTCCGGTGTACGGCCATAAGGACAAGTTACAGTCTTCTGTCCAAGCAATGTAGTAGGAGCCATCTGACCACCAGTCATACCATAAATGGCATTGTTGATGAAGATGATGGTGATGTTCTCACCACGGTTCAGTGCATGGATTGTCTCAGCTGTACCGATACAAGCCAAGTCACCATCACCCTGATATGTGAACACGAGACGGTCTGGCCAGCAACGCTTGATACCAGTAGCAACTGCAGGAGCACGTCCGTGAGCAGCCTCAGACCAGTCGATGTCAATATAACGATATGCGAATACAGAGCAACCTACCGGGCTTACACCTACAGCCTTGTCCTGCATGCCCATCTCTTCGATAACCTCTGCAACGAGCTTATGAACAACTCCATGAGAGCAACCTGGGCAGTAGTGCATAGGAGTGTCGTTCATCAACGACGGTTTTTCATATACCAGATTCTCTGGTGCAATTATATCTTCTTTCATGCTGTTTCAAAATTAAAGATTAGCCATTAAATCTTCCGCTCTTGATATTCTCTTTCAGAGAGTTTACAATCTCCTCTGGATCTGGAACGATACCACCAAGACGGCCGAAATGCTCTACTGGCACAGTGCCGTGGGTAGCGAGACGTACATCCTCTACCATCTGGCCGGCGTTGATCTCAACAGAGAGAACACCCTTCTTGCCCTTAGCAAGAGCCTCAAGCTGCTTCTCCGGGAAAGGCCACAATGTGATAGGACGGAAGAGTCCGACCTTCAAGCCAGCCTCGCGAGCGAGCTCCATTGCCTTCTCTGAGATACGGGCTGCACTACCGAATGCAACAAACAGATAGTCAGCATCCTCACACTGTGAAGTCTCATATCTAACCTCATTCTCCTTTACCAGCTCATACTTCTTGAGAAGCTTCTGGTTACGGATTTCCATGACCTCTGGCTGCAACTCAAGAGAAGTGATGATGTTTGGCTTACGGTCTGGTGTGCGACCGAATGTAGCCCAAGGACATTCTTTCTTGATTTCCTCCTCGGTACGACGTGGCTTAACTGGTGGCAAAACCACCTTCTCCATCATCTGACCGATAACACCGTCGCTAAGAATCATCGCTGGCATGCGATACTTGAATGCAAGTGTGAAAGCGAGATCCATGAAGTCTGCCATCTCCTGAACTGAAGATGGAGCAAGAACGATAACATAATAGTCACCATTACCACCACCACGAGTAGACTGGAAATAGTCACTCTGTGAAGGCTGGATAGTTCCCAGACCAGGACCGCCACGCTGCACGTTGATGAATACACCTGGAAGCTCAGCACCTGCCATATAAGAGATTCCCTCCTGCATAAGGGCTACACCAGGGCTTGACGAAGAAGTGAACACCTTCTTACCTGCACCTGCCGCTCCATAAACCATGTTGATGGATGCCACCTCACTCTCAGCCTGGAGAACTACCATACCAGTTGTCTCCCATGGCTTGAGCTCTGCAAGAGTCTCGATCACCTCACTCTGAGGTGTGATAGGATAACCGAAATAAGCATCACATCCGCAACGGATTGCTGCGTGAGCGATAGCCTCATTTCCTTTCATTAAAAGAATTTCTTTTTCTGCCATTGCTTAATCCTCCATACGTTTTTTGTAAACACTGATACATCCATCAGGACATACGATACCACACGACGCACAACCGATACAATCATCGGGGCGTACAGCCACGGCATAAGGATAACCGTTCACATTGACATGTTTGTCAGACAATGCGATGACATCCTTAGGACAAGCTACAACACACAGAGAGCAGCCTTTGCAGCGGTCTGTGTTAACTACAATTGATCCTTTGATTTTGCCCATGTCTTTTCTAAATTAAATTAAAGGGTAACAGTTAAGGACTACAGGAGATAACCCGTCTCCTCATGCCCATCGCCTTAAGCTTATAAAATCTTTTTAGTCTAAATTTTTCTTTCGTCAGTCACAAGAAAATGCACAAACCCACTTCATTTTTATGGGTTGTACATATCCTTGTTGTAGAAGTTGAGGATGTCCATAACCATCCTCTTGGCCTCAACGGCAGCGCATTCTGCATCTAGAGCTATCGCTTCATTATAGCAGCGGATAGCCTCCTGCCAGTTTCCAGCACGCTGAAACTCCCTTCCTTCCATGTAAAATTCTTCTGCCGTCATGATATAGAATTATTTTGTTCTGTCTTATTATCATTTGTAATACTCCTTCTTACCTGCCGCCAAAGTGTTTTTCATGAGCGAGCAGATAGTCATCGGTCCTACTCCGCCAGGAACAGGAGTAATGAAAGAGCATTTTGGAGAGACCTCATCGAACTTCACGTCTCCATTAAGACGGAATCCGCTCTTGCGTGTAGCGTCCGGCACACGTGTGGTACCGACATCGACCACTACGGCACCCTCCTTCACCATATCAGCAGTAACGAAGTCCGGTCTGCCGATGGCTGCAATTATGATGTCAGCCTCGCGACATTCCTCCTTGAGACTCTTGGAATGGCTGTGGCATACAGTCACCGTGGAGTCACCATACTGCTTCTGCATCATCAACTGTGCCATAGGCTTGCCTACGATGTTGCTTCTGCCGAGAACAACACATTTCTTGCCAGAAGTCTCGATATTATAACGCTGAAGCAATGTCAGTATGCCGAGCGGTGTGGCAGAGATGAAGCAAGGCAGACCTATCGCCATTCTACCCACATTGACAGGATGGAATCCGTCAACATCTTTTCTATAGTCGATAGCCTCGATTACCTTCTGCTCATCAATATGCTTAGGGAGCGGGAGCTGAACGATAAAACCGTCAACATCGGCATCGTCATTGAGTTTCTTCACTGTATCAAGGAGTTCCTCCTCGCTCACATTCTCTTCGAAACGTATCAGTGAACTTTTGAATCCGCAAGCTTCACAAGCGAGAACCTTGTTCTTTACATACGTCTCGCTACCGCCATCGTGACCCACGAGAATAGCGGCAAGATGAGGCTGTTTACCTCCCTTTGCCATTATATCTTTCACTTCAGCGGCAATCTCTTCCTTGATTTTCGCCGCTGTAGCCTTTCCGTCAATCAACTGCATATCTTATATATGTAAGTTTTGTAATTTCTTAATTAAAACTCCTGCCTATCACATCTTAGGCATACCACCCGGCATTCCTGGCATTCCTGGCATTCCGCCCTTCATGTGCTTCATGGCGTTCATCATCTGTGTCATCTTCGAGCCAGTCACCATCTTCATCATCTTGCGAGTCTGATCGAACTGCTTTATCAGACGGTTCACGTCCTGGATATTCGTACCAGATCCCTTGGCGATGCGCTGGCGGCGACTCGTATTGAGGAGTTCCGGATTAGTGCGCTCCTTTGGAGTCATACTGAGGATTATCGCCTCGATGCCCTTGAAAGCATTGTCGTCGATGTCCACATCCTTGATCGCTTTTCCCACACCCGGAATCATCGAAGCCAAGTCTTTCAGATTACCCATCTTCTTGATCTGCTGAATCTGTCCGAGGAAATCGTTGAAGTCGAACTTGTTTTTCTGAATCTTCTTCTGAAGACGTTTTGCCTCCTCTTCATCAAACTGCTCTTGAGCACGCTCAACCAAGCTGACGATATCTCCCATTCCGAGGATACGGTCAGCCATACGTGACGGATGGAAGACATCGATTGCTTCCATCTTCTCACCAGTTCCGACAAACTTGATAGGCTTTGTCACAACCGTTCTGATACTCAATGCCGCACCACCACGTGTATCACCATCGAGCTTTGTCAGAACGACACCGTCAAAATCAAGACGGTCATTGAATGTCTTTGCCGTATTCACGGCATCCTGACCGGTCATGGAGTCAACAACGAAGAGTGTCTCGTCGGGATTGACGGCATTCTTCAGTCTTTCTATCTCGTCCATCATCTCTTCATCAACGGCGAGACGACCGGCGGTATCTATAATAACGACATCGTAGCTCTTTGCCTTAGCCTCCTTTATGGCATTGTTGGCAATCTCTACGACATTCTTGTTTCCATCTTCTGAATACACAGGAACACCGATCTGCTCCGCAACGACCTTGAGCTGCTGAATAGCGGCAGGACGATAAACGTCGCACGCCACGAGCAACGGATTCTTGTGTTGTTTCTTCTTGAGCATATTGGCAAGCTTTCCACTGAAAGTTGTCTTACCGGAACCTTGAAGACCAGACATCAGGATGATAGACGGTCTGCCCTGAAGCTTCAGCTCGGCAGCATCACCACCCATAAGTTCAGCGAGCTCGTCGTGAACGAGCTTCACCATAAGTTGTCCTGGTTTTACGGCAGTGAGCACATTCATACCCATCGCCTTCTTCTTTACGGTGTCAACAAAAGTCTTGGCAACCTTATAATTGACATCCGCTTCCGTCAATGCCCTACGTACATCTTTGAGCGTTTCTGCAACGTTAATCTCTGTAATCTTTCCCTCTCCTTTCAGTATCTTGAAGGAACGCTCAAGTCTGTCACTTAGATTCTCAAACATAAATTTCTATATAATATTTCGTTCTTCTTTTAATTTTCTTTTGCAAATATAAGAAATATGGTTTAGAAACAAAAGGAACAGAGGATGTATTTAAAATATTTTAAACACTTTGACTATAAAAAAATGCTTTGGCAAAGGAAATCAGGCCTTGCCACATTTACAAAATTGCGATTAAACACAGGAAATCCAATAAAATGTAAACTACACACTACAAGTCAAATCACCTCATGCCTCCAAATCCCATATCCGGTTCTGAACCGAACATTCCACCATATGGATTTCTGTAGTCCCGTTGTCCCATAGAAACAGACACCTGAACGCTGAAACTCGGACTAAAATTATACTTCACGGCAGCGCCTATACGGTCGCCGAGGTCGTCCATCGTACAAAAGCGATATGGGATTGGTTTGTTTACAAGGCTTTTTCTGCCATAGACATATGCCTCCCAGTGCTCATCAAATTTATATCCGAGAACTGCGCTGACACCGGCATCTGTAAACCTGTCGTGTGCCCAATATGCATTGCTCACCCATCCGCCAATGGCAAGAGTGAGCCGTTTGGTCAACGGCAGAGCATACATCATGGACAAATCCTGTGCGAAGCCTGCTCCCTTGGGGGCTCCTTTGCCAAAGGCTGCGAATACGGAAGCACCGAGATTCACGTTGAGACCTTTATGGAGAGTCCAGTTGTTGACCCCCCACCACCCATCATAAGGATAAGTCATAAGCGGCACTTGGCCTTTTATATTGAGAGTCGGCAAATTCAACGTATCCGCATTCTGTCTGCCTCTATCGAGATATTCTGTGCGAGCGCATGGCTGCGGCCCTACCGATGGAGGGAGAATACAGTCTTTGTTCATCTCAAGACTTGCCAATGAATCTGCCTGCAAAACGTCCTTAGGTTTCACCTGCTTCATATCATCAAGATTCTCCTGAGCCATTACTATCGAAGGCAAGGCAAGGATGGCGGAAAATATCAGAAACAATATTTTTTTCATACAGACAAAAGTAATCTATTATCGTCTTTCCACCAAATGACTAAAACTTTTTTCACCTTTATTATATATAAGTAGATGAACTGAAAGAAATTTGAAGTCAAGCCGGACGGCCACTCAAATCGCACAAGAGGAATCGCCCAAAAAGAGAATGCCTGCCAGTTGACAAATACAAGTCAATGAGAAACTACAATATTTCCTGCGGAGTTTCCACAAATGTCGTAGCCCCATTCTCTATCAAGAATTCTTTGTCACGGAATCCCCACAAAACACTGATGCATGGAATGCCGACATTTTTTGCTGTGTTCACATCAACATCACTGTCACCTATATATACAGCATCCTCTTTGTCTACACCAAGCAGACGGAAGGCTTCGAGCACGGTGTCCGGAGCTGGCTTCTTTCTTATATTCTCCCTCTCACCGATTGCCACCTTAACATATTCTCCAAAGAAATGCCGCACGAGTTCACCTGTGGCATCATAGAATTTATTGCTCACCACTGCAATATTCTTTCCTCTCTTTTTCAGTTCGCGAAGAAGATCCACGATACCCGGATATGGCTTTGTTGTGTCGAGTCCATGCTCCAAGTAATGTTTTTTGAATGTGGCATAAGCATCCTCGAACAATGGGTTGTCGAGTCCATCGGGAACAGCCCGCTCCATAAGTTTCTTCACTCCATTACCTACGAAGTTTCTCACTTCATCAACCGTATGCTGCGGCATTCCATATTCTTTCAATGCGAAGTTAACACTTGCCGCCAAATCATTGATGGTATTGAGCAGCGTACCGTCCAAATCAAAAACGTAGGTCTTGTATTCTCTCATTTTAATAATGAATTAATGATTGCTATAATATATCTTTCCACCTTTTAGAATATATCTGAACACGTACCGGCAAAGGTATGATTGCAGGATGCAAAAGTATTACAAATATATGAAACGACAAAGACAAGCATGATTATTATACGCTCCATAACAAGAATGAAACATAAGTACGACATGATGGTTGGAATTACAAAATGAACTTATTGGGCATTTGTCTGACAGCAATTCTGCCCATCCGGGACAAGCAGCGTGCCACAGTTGGGAAAGCAGCGTGCCCATTTAATAACAAACCGACATTAGGATTAATGTGTGCACTAAATTAATTCCACCAACGAGTTAAACCAGCAATAATCTACCAAGAAAAAGGTATTTTAGACTAATTATGCACGTTTTTGTTTACTAAATGCCTGTTATCCGACAAAAAACTTGTAACTTTGCAGCGCTTAATTATAAACAAACATATAGATAAAAATGAAAGCATTTGTATTTCCCGGACAGGGAGCACAGTTCGTAGGCATGGGCAAGGACCTCTACGAAAACAATCCATTGGCAAAAGAACTTTTCGATAAGGCTAACGAGATTCTCGGTTATAGCATCACCGACATCATGTTCAACGGAACAGACGAGGAACTGAAGCAGACCAAGGTTACTCAGCCTGCAGTATTCCTCCACAGCGTAATCAGCGCACTCTGCATGGGCGACGCTTTCCAGCCATCAATGGTTGCAGGTCACTCTCTCGGAGAGTTTTCTGCTCTCGTAGCAGCTGGAGCACTGAGCTTCGAAGATGGTCTGAAACTTGTTTACGCCCGTGCCATGGCTATGCAGAAGGCATGTGAGGCAGCTCCATCGACAATGGCAGCAATCGTAGGTCTGGCCGATGACAAGATCGAAGAAATCTGTGCAGAAGTAAGCAAGCCAGGTTGCGTGGTAGTGCCAGCAAACTACAACTGCCCAGGCCAGCTCGTTATCTCAGGAAACATCGAGGCTATCAACGAGGCATGCGAGAAACTGAAGGCAGCCGGAGCAAAGCGTGCCCTGCCGCTGAAGGTGGGTGGTGCTTTCCACTCTCCACTCATGCAGCCTGCAAAGGACGAACTTGAGGCAGCTATCGAGAAGACCGAAATCCACGCTCCTAAGTATCCTGTATACCAGAACGTTGACGGCAAGCCTCATACTGACCCTACCGACATCAAGAAGAACCTCATCGCACAGCTCACAAGCTCTGTACGCTGGACAGAGTGTGTAAAGAACATGATCGCTGACGGAGCTGACGACTTCACAGAATGTGGTCCTGGCAAAGCTCTTCAGGGTATGATCGGTCGCATCGACAAGACTGTAGCCGCTCACGGAATACAGTAAGAACAACCTCTTAAACAGCATAAGGAGTCATAGGTTTTTCACCTATGGCTCTTTTTTTGTACCTACTTCTGGCGATAATTTGAAAATAATATGTAAATTTGCATAAAACGGAAAACTTATGGAAAAAGCTATAATCTACCAAATCTTCACACGACTGTTCGGAAACACGAATACAACAAGGAAACACAACGGTACGCTGACGGACAACGGATGCGGTAAACTCAACACATTCACTCCAGCTGTGTTGCGCAGAATAAAGGAGCTTGGCGCCACACACGTATGGTATACAGGAGTGATACGACACGCCACAACAACAGACTATACCCGATACGGAATACCACGGCAACATCCGGCTGTGGTGAAAGGAAATGCGGGAAGCCCGTATGCCATAACCGATTACTACGACATCGACCCAGACCTGGCGACTAACGTAGAAAAGCGAATGAACGAATTCGAATCTCTCGTAAAGCGCACACACAAAGCAGGTCTGAAGATGATAATAGACTTTGTGCCCAACCACGTGGCACGACAATACAAATCGACAGCAAAACCAAAAGGCATTGCCGACTTCGGTGAGAACGACAATACAGGAATGCAATTCTCTCCGCAAAACAATTTCTACTACTGCCCGGAACAGAGTTTTGCAGCCGACATCGATCTCTATCATGGTGAAGAACTACCATACGAGGAATTCCCAGCCAAAGCCACAGGCAACGACTGCTTCGGAAACAGACCGGGCAGGAACGACTGGTATGAGACGGTGAAGCTGAACTACGGCGTGGACTACTGCGATGCCGGCGGAGTATCCACACACTTCTCCCCCACTCCAGACACTTGGAAGAAGATGCTCGACATACTGCTATTCTGGGCAGGAAAAGGAGTAGACGCATTCAGATGCGACATGGCAGAAATGGTGCCGTCAGCTTTCTGGCAATGGGTCACTACGGAAGTGAGAAAAAAACATCACAACGTGAAATTCATTGGCGAGGTATACAATCCCGGCAGATACAGAGAATATATAAATGCCGGTTTTGACTATCTCTACGACAAGGTGGGAATGTATGACAGCTTGCGTGACGTGGTATGCGGCCACAGGAGCGCCACTGATATCACGAGACAGTGGCAAACGAATGACGACATCGCTGACCACATGCTTTATTTCCTGGAAAACCATGACGAGCAGCGAATAGCATGCGACTTCTTTGCCGGAGACGCCAGGAAAGGCATACCGGCTCTCATGACAAGCGCACTTATGAGAACCAACCCGTTCATGCTTTATGCCGGACAGGAATATGGAGAGAGAGGAATGGACGAAGAGGGATTCAGCGGAAGAGACGGAAGAACGACAATATTCGACTACTGGTCTGTCGACTCGCTGATACACGGATATTCAAGCAGAAGACAACTAACAAAAGAGGAAAAATCAATCGAATCCACATACAAGAAGGTGCTAAACATTGCGACCAGCGAGAAGACCGTAACAGAAGGCAAGTTCTTCGACCTCATGTATGTAAACCCAACATCTGCAGACTTCAATGCAGACAGGCAATACGTTTTCTTAAGAAGCAACGAAGACGATTTGATGATAGTACTTGCCAACTTCAGCGACGAGAGCAGCGACTGCAAGATAAACATTCCGCAACATGCCTTCGACTATCTCAACCTGAAGAAAGGAATAATGGAAGGAACCGACCTGCTGAACGGAGAGAAAATCACCATCACCCTTTCTGACACCGACCCACTGAATCTTTCAGTGGAAGCATGGAGCGGCAGAGTGATAAAGATATCAAAAAGAATCAAACAATAATAATCTATGGACTACGAACTGAATACACACAACAAAGAGGAGTTTCCGCCGGCTCATACCGCCGAACATCTTCTCAACCAGACGATGATGAGGATGTTCGGATGTGAACGATCACGAAACGCTCATATAGAGCGAAAGAAAAGCAAAATCAGTTATATCCTTGACCACAAGCCCGACCGCAACGAGGAAAAGGAAATAGAACGCAGGATGAACGAGCTGATAGCCGAAGATCTGCCAGTGACTTTCGAATATGTGGACAGAGACCATGTTCCCGACGATGTACAGCTTGACAGACTGCCCGACGACGCATCGGAAACTCTTCGTATCGTGCGCATCGGCGACTACGATGCATGTCCTTGTATCGGAAAGCATGTGCGTTCTACTGCACAAATAGGAAAATTCGTGCTGCTCGGCACCAACTGGGACGAGATGAAGCATTCGTTCAGAGTGAGATTCAAGATTGTGGCGGAATAAGGATTGTCGGGAAACTGCAAAGGATGCAACCAAGCAGCATCATTCTCCCAACCAGTTCCCGATGATTCTCTTTCCATCCGGTGTCAACACACTCTCTGGATGGAATTGTATTCCATGCACTGCATAATGACGGTGGCGGAAGGACATTATCTTTCCGTCATCGCTCACAGATGTAATCTCAAGACACTCAGGAAAGCCTTCTCTGCTGACCACCCAACTATGATAACGTCCCACCTCAATACGTCTTGGCAGACCATCAAACAGACTATCGTCTGCTATAATATCACATGGCGTAGCCACACCATGATAGACATGCGACAGATTCTCAATCTTTGCTCCAAAGACTTCGGCTATAGCCTGGTGGCCCAGACAGACTCCAAGGATTGGCAACCTGCCGGCATATTCTCTTATCACATCAAGAAGAAGCCCTGCCTCTGACGGTATGCCGGGACCGGGACTGAGCAAAAGCTTGTCGTATTCCGCCAGACTGTGGAGTTCGAAACAGTCATTGCGCAACACGTCAACATCAACACCGATAGCCTTCACGAGATGTGCAAGGTTATATGTAAAGCTGTCGTAATTGTCAATTATAGCGATTCTCATATTCTCCCAGATCTTTGCTTCAAATCATTTTCTCAATAAGGAGATAAAATCTTTAAGTTTTGAGGTATCTTTGATTCCTGGCTCCGTCTCAAATCCTCCGTTCAAGTCTACACCTGCAAAACAAGGATTGGAAACAGCCTTTATGCCGTACAGATCCTCCATCGTTATTCCTCCTACAAGGAATGGCAAACCGCCATCGTATTCATCAAGCAACTCAAAGTCGGAACACGACCTTGCCCCCTCCGTATCATCGTTTTTCATATTGAAGACCAACATGTCGGCATGATCAGAATATTGTCTGCTTGATTTCAAATCATCTATATTCGCCACATTCAGAGTCTTGAAAATTCTGACACCTTTGCAAATATCAGGATCAAGAGTCCGGCGAAGGTTGTCTATCATTACTGGCGACTCGCTGCCTTGAAGTTGAACACAATCGAGCTTGTAATTATATACAGCAGTGACGATGTTCTGCGGCATGTCGTCGGCAAAGACTCCCACACGCCGTGGTGAATTGTTTTCGGCGATGAGTCTCCTGTCTGCATAATCGGGAATAATGGCAACCAAAGACGCTATCATGCCGACATGACGCGGATCATCTTTACAGAAATTAAATCCCATCATGTCGATGCTCAGTTTCTCCACATCGCGAATATTCTCCGGATCGCGCATCCCGCATACTTTTATCATCATAAGCTGGTGATTAAAAAAAACGAATTATCCTATAGAAGCTGTCTGAATGCGAGTTGACGACAAACAGCCCACCTGGAATTTACCATTCCTTTCATGGAAACGGCAGACAAAGGTAATGTTTTATTTTCAATCTCCATTCTTTTCCATCAAATTACTGTGAGGTAAATAGGAAAAAGATTCACTCAAAAAACACGAAAAGCCCGCTTATAGAAAGCTTATTTACGAGAAATACATTAAATTTGCAAAAATTGGGATTATCACTGCGGATACGACAACAATGACTTACAAAATAAATAAAAAAATATCAAGATGAAAAAGATTGCACTTATCACAGGAGCCACAAGCGGCATTGGAGAAGCCTGTGCAAGAAAGTTTGCCGAAGGCGGTTATGACTTGATTCTCACGGCACGCCGCGAGGAGAAACTGGCTGAAATCAAAGCCGAACTGGAAGCCAGGGGCACGGAGGTGAAGACCTTGGCATTCGATGTACGCGATACGGCTGCTGCAAAAAAGGCGATAGACTCGCTCGATGAGGAATGGAAGAAAATCAACGTGCTGATAAACAATGCCGGACTCGCCCTTGGCCTCGACAAGGAATATGAAGCCAAGCCAGAAGAATGGGACGCGATGATCGACACCAACGTGAAGGGACTGCTCACGATGACGCGCCTTGTGGTGCCGGGTATGGTGGAACGCAACGAGGGCAACGTGATAAACATCGGTAGCGTGGCAGGCGATGCCGCCTACGCCGGAGGAAACGTATACTGTGCCACAAAGGCAGCCGTGAAGGCTCTGTCTGACGGACTGCGTATCGACGTGGCCAACACGGCTGTGCGAGTGACGAACCTCAAGCCGGGACTCGTGGAGACGAACTTCAGCAATGTGCGCTTCCATGGCGACAACGAGCGTGCCGACAATGTATACAAGGGAATCAAACCGCTAACCGGTGCCGACATCGCCGACGTAGCCTTCTATGCAGCATCGGCTCCGAAGCACGTGCAGATTGCCGAAGTGCTGATTCTTGCCACACACCAGGCAAGCGGAAGCGTCGTGCACCGGGAGAAATAACAAATTCCTATCCTATCATTAGGGAAAGGTCTGGATAAATAAGGACCAATGGTCAAGGGGCAAGAATCACATGACAGATTCTTGCCCCTATTATTTTCAATTTCAAATCTCTTACAATTCGTTCTTATGCAGCACTGCATGCAGTTTTGCGCTCTGACAATGAATGTCGATATGGCGCTGGAGCTTCTCGTAGATGCTGTTTACCTCTGTGTAATAGTCCAGCGCATTGATTTCACCATGGTGTAGAGCCTTCGAAAACAGGTCTATAGACTCCTGCATCATCTTGACATCACTATGGTCAAGCACCTGCTGCAAGCCTACAAGCTGTTGATAGCCAGACTGCAACTGCGATTCAGCATCCTTGCGTGCCTGTTCCACTTGCAGCTCTGCACTCTGCCGGCGCTCCCGGGCTGCCTTGATTCTCTTGCTGTTGCTATAGAGCGGAAAGCTGACTCCTACCATAATACCGTTCACTCCTTCTTTCTGCTCCGTGTTGCGACGATAGCCAAAGGAGATGTTAGGCAACCACTCTCTTTTCTGCATTTTCACATTCATATCAGCAGATTTCAGCATCGTCTCAGCCATCTGTATATCGGCATCGCTGGCCAGATAGAGAGCTTTGTAAGAATCAAAATCCTTAACAGGTTGATACTCTGGTATTACCTCACTATCAATTGTCACTGGCTTTCCGCCATTCAACTGTTGCAGCTGCTGCAACAGGAGCATCCGTTCGTTCTGCGCCTCGCTTACCATGGTCTGCACCTCCATACAGTCGAGCTTCACCTTGTTTACCTCAAGGATATTAGCATCTCCTGCCTCCATACGCTTGTCGTACATCTGACGCAGAGCCTCGCTGTTCTTGAGGCGCTGGTCAAGCATTGCCAGAGTCTTGTTCAAACGTATCACGTCGATACACAGCTGTTCCGCTTCGAGCAGTATGTCGCGACGGTTCTTTTCATACATTTTTCCGCCCACCGACTTCTGCATCTTCGCCTGCTTGTTGCGGTCGGCATACTTGGTAGGAAACTGTATCTCCTGGCTCACCACGAGTTCGCTCTCCGCCACACCCGAATATCCGCTTCTGAAGAACGGACTGTATTCCACCGACAGTCCACCGAGGGAATTTTCAGCCTTTATGTCGAGTACATCAGCCTCGTTATCGTGCTGCAGAGCTCTCAGAGTGAGATTATTCTGGGCTATCTGCTTCAGCACATCGTCAACGCTGTTGTCTGCCGAGGCAGTGAAAGCCATAAGTACGAAACTAACGGCGATTAGAAATCTTTTCATATATTACCGGAATTATAAATGCGTTAAGTAATGTTGAACTAATCAATCCTCCGAGAATTACCTTTGCCATAGGCGACTGTATCTCATTTCCCGGCAGGTCTCCACCAAGGGCGAGTGGCACGAGGGCAAGAGCCGAAGTGAGAGCCGTCATCAATATAGGATTCAATCGAGACAGCGAACCGTTCACTATAGCCTCCCTTACTGTAGCGCCTTCTTCTGTGCGCAGACGCTTGTATTCTGTCACGAGGAGCATTCCATTTCGTGTGGCGATACCGAAGAGGGAGATGAATCCGATGATTGCCGGTATGCTCACTTCTCCTGTAGTAATCACCAGAGCAAATATACCTCCGATGAGTGCAAGAGGCAGATTCAGAAGAATAACGCCTGCTTCCTTGGCATTGCGGAACTGCATGAAGAGCAGCAAGAAGATTATTGCAATGGCGATGGTACAAGTGAGGTATAGCACTCTGCTTGCACTCTCCTGGCTCTCAAACTGTCCGCCGTATTCTATGCGATAGCCTTCTGGCAATTTCACCTCTTCGCCCACCGCCTTCTTGATATCAGCCACGACGTCGCTCAATGCCCTGCCGCTGGTGTTGGCAGATATTACTATCTTGCGCTGCACGTTCTCACGGTTGATGGTGTTCGGTCCGGCACTCGACACGATGTCTGCCACGTCAGACAACGGCACCTTGCGTCCGTCTGGCGCGTCTATGATGAGGTCGCTTATCTCATCGTAGTCGCCGCCTTTCACCACGAGGTTGAAGGCCCTGCCAGCCTCATACACCTGAGAAACAGTTTCACCGGCAAGGTTAACAGAGATGAACTCGTTGAATTCGGGCAAGGTGATACCGTTGCGCAAGAGGAGTTCGCGGCGCGGAATGATTTTCAGTTCCGGACGCTCTATCTGCTGTTCCACATTCAGGTCGGCGATTCCGTCGATGTCCTTGCAAGCCTTCTTTATCTGATTGCCGATGGTGAACATCTTGTTGAGGTCGGTTCCGAAGAGTTTTATGGCGATGCTTGCCTGCGTACCTGAGAGCATGGCATCGATACGATGGGATATCGGTTGGCCTATCTCTATGTTTGCGCCCGCCAATACGGAGAGGCGATGGCGCACATCATCGAGTACCTCCTCATGACTACGACCGTCGAGCTTGAATGGTGCTTCTATCTCACTTACGTTCACACCGAGAGCATGCTCGTCAAGCTCTGCACGTCCTGTTTTCCTCGCCACGGTCTGAATCTCCGGTACCTGCAGCAGCCTTTCCGCCCGCGCTCCTATGGAATCGCTCTCCTCCAGGGAAATGCCGGGTAGCGAGGATATGTTTATGGTGAATGATCCCTCATTGAATTTTGGCAGGAAACTGCTGCCAAGCGAGAGGAATATCACTAAAGCCAAGACAAGCAATGACGCAGAGGAAATGATGACGGTGCGGGTATGGTCGAGCACCCAGAGCAAAGCACTGCGGTAGTATTTCTTCAGCCACACGGCAACGAAAGCCTCCTTCGGCATCTCACCATTGCTTTTGTTCAACATATAGCTGCAGAGCACTGGTGTGAGCGTAAGAGCCACAAGTGTGGAAGCGAGCAAAGCCGTGACGAAAGCTATGCCAAGAGGTATGAGCATCCTGCCCTCCATACCGCTGAGGAAGAACAGCGGGGCAAAGCTGACGATAATGATAAGTGTGGAATTGAGAATCGGCATACGCACCTCACGTGAGGCGTTGTATACGAGTTCTATTATCGGTATGCGCTCTGCCTCAGGCAGTTCGCGGTTCTGCCGTATATGTTTATACACGTTCTCCACATCCACTATGGCATCATCCACAAGCGAACCGATGGCAATTGCCAAACCGCCAAGGGTCATGGTGTTTATGCTTATGCCAAGAACGTTAAGCACTATCATTGCCACGAGGAATGAAATCGGGATTGTGACAAGTGAAATCACCGTAGTACGCACATTGGCAAGAAATATCATCAGCACGATGACCACGAATATGGCTCCCTCGATGAGCGACTTCTGCACGTTGTCGATACTGCTGTCGATGAAATCTGCCTGACGGAAGATATCCGTTGAGATATGAACATCTGCCGGAAGGTTGGTCTTCAGTTCGTCGAGCGCATTGTTAAGTTGTTCGGTGAGTTTCAGCGTACTGGTGTCTGGCTGTTTTGTCACAGTGAGCAATACTGCCGGACGTGCCTTCTCGCTTGCCACGCCGAGCTTGGGCGACTGGTTGCCTACCTTGATGTCTGCGACATCGGCAAGCGTTATCACGCTCTCGCCGTTTTTCTTCACGATGCAGGCACCGATCTTGTCGATATCGTTGGTAGAGGTGATGCCGCGGATGATATATTCGTTGCCGTATTTATAGCGCACACCACCATTGGTGTTCGTGTTCATGCCGCGTGTGCTGGCCATAACTTCGGAGAGCGACACACCGAAATGCTTCATCTTGCCGGGACTGATGAGTATCTGGTATTCTTTGATGTCACCTCCGTGCACGCTTACCTGTGCCACGCCACCCGTTGAGAGCAGCTGCGGACGGATTACCCAGTCGGCATAGGTGCGCAGATCCTGAAGCGACGCCTTGTCGCTGGTAAGACTAACGATGAGCACCTCGCCAAGAATAGACGACTGCGGTCCGAGCACCGGCGCACTGACACCTTCGGGCATCTGTTCGCCAACGGCTGCGAGTTTCTCGCTGACTATCTGGCGTGCAAGATATATATCTGTGCCCCAGTCGAACTCTACCCAGACTACAGAGAAGCCATGGGTTGACTGCGACCTCACCCGGCGCACTCCGGTGCTGCCGTTCACTGCCGTTTCTATAGGAAAGGTGACGAGCTGTTCCACCTCCTCTGCTGCCATACCTCCCGCTTCTGTCATTATGACAACGGTTGGGGCATTGAGGTCGGGGAAGACGTCAACTTCGGTCTTGCTTGTAGAATACAGTCCTGCGATGACAAGCAGAACTGCCGCCACAAGAACGAGTATTCTATTCTCTAGCGAGAACCTTATAATCTTGTTCAGCATAATTTATAATCTGTCTGTTACGTAGGATTGTCTTTAATGATTATGGTTGTGGGCTGGGATAGCGTTAGAAGCCGAAGCAAGCTTCACCTGTATCGCTCCCTTGGTCACCACCCTGTCGCCTTTCTTCAGTCCGCTGAGGATTTCCACCCTGTCGCCATCGTTCTCGCCGAGTGTCACTTCCTGCTTGCGGTATCCCTCCTTGTCAACCTGGATATAGATGTAATGCACGCCCTGCTCTTCAGTTATGGCAGTGAGCGGCAGGGTCATCACGTTAGGTCGGTCTTGGGTAATGAGGAATATTTCTGCATAGGAACCCTGAACGACATCGCCTGTGTTGTTGAATTCGAATATGACTGGAATGTAGGAATTGTTTACCTCTGCCGAACGTCCATACGACTGTATGTGTCCGCCCATATCAGTGATGTCATAAAGGCGGTCACTGTAGCTGGTACGGAATTTCGCACACTTTATCTTGTTCAGTTCCTTAAACTCGCGCTCTGGGATTTCTGCGCGCAGATAGAGGTGCTGGTTCTGGGTTATGATGGCAAGCGGCTGGCCAGCCTCAACATAGTCGCCGCCGTTTACCAGACACTGTTTGATGAAGCCTCCGCGAGGCGCGGTGACTACTACGCCGCCAGCACTGCGTGTTTTCTGCACGCTTGTATATGTCAGTTTTGCAGCCTCATATTCTGCCTTCGCCACAGCGAGGTCTTTATCGCTTATTATCTTATCTTTTATAAGGATTCGCGCACGTGTGTAGTCACGCTCCGCACGCTCGTAGTCGATACGTGCACGCTGTACGGGGTCACCGTCGGCGACCTGCATTCCTGCTGACGTGATTGAAAACAAGGCTGTGCCATTGGATACCTTCAATCCTTCACTCACATGATTCTTGTATGCCACACGACCGCTGATTGTGGCAACGACAGTGGTCTCGTCGCATGATGCAGACAACACTTTACCGCTGGTATGGATAACGCCATGAAAGGTTCCAGGCATAATTGTTTCAACCTCCACTCCGGCAGCTTTTGCCTTCTCTGGAGTCAGCAAAATCTCGTCACCATCGTGGTCATGGTCATGGGCGTCTTCGCCGGCATGCTGCTCCGTCTCTTCTTCATGGTCATGATCGTGGTTTTTGCTGCCACAGGCTGCCATACCAAGAGCGAGAATGAACAGCGATAAACAGTAAAAGCTTTTCTTCAGCATAATTCTTGATTTTCTTTATTCTTTCGGTTTTTCATTTATTTGGATGCAAAGATACCACAACATTATTGCAACCCGATTGCAAAAGCGGATTTCCAAAGATGAATGATAAACTGAAGTATAGCTCCCCATCTGACAATAAACCTCAAATGGACATAATGACAGATAGGGGAATTTTCAGTTAGAAATCCACTCTTCTGAAAAAACAGAATTCAAGCAAGCGCCAACGACCGATTTGGGATCAATGAAAACAAAAAAAAAGTGCGTCTGAACCATTCGGTTGACACACTTTAATATGATTAGGGATATTGTTTACCCTGGAAATACCTTCAGAACATTACTTGATGAACTTCTTGCCATTCTGAATGAGAATTCCCTTGGCATTGGCGTTTACGCGCTGACCTGCGAGATTGTATACAGGAGCGTTCACGTCGAACTTGCCGGCATTGATTTCGTTGATGCCTGAAGGATCGCCGCTGCAAACCTTGAAGTTTCTGATTTCCCATGTACCGGCAGCTTTGTCGGTGCTGACATACTTGAAGCCAACCTTGATCTTCTTGCCCTCATAGCCGCCAAGGCTGACTGTCTGTGTCTCGAAAGCAGAGAAGCTCTTGTCCTGTGGAACCTCTGGATATGAGATAGAAGTATACTGAGTCCAGTCACCACCCTCGGCCTTGATCCACAATGTAGCCTCCTCTGAAACATTGCCGAAATATTTAGATACGGCATGGTCAAAATACAGGTTGCGTATTACTTCTGCTGCAGAAAGTTCAATCCAAGGAGAAACAAGCCAGCTTTCAGAAGGAAGGTTCTTCTTGTTGACATAAGCAGAAGCCTTGGCACACTTGTAGCTCTTGTCGATAGCCCATACGTATGAGAGACCCTCAGAAAGGTTCACGTTGTCGAGAACGAAGGAACCGAACTCTGTCTCAAACGACTCTGAGTAAGGCTCTTGAACTACATCGAGAGCTGGAGTTGTGACAGTGAGTGTATATGATGCAGAACCACCATTATATTCATCGTTTTCTGCAGCAGTAGCAGTGATTTTTGTCTCACCGGCTGCGAGAAGAGTAACTTCTCCTGTCTCTGCATTAACTGTAGCCACGGTCTCGTCTGATGATGTATAAACCACGGCAGCAGTGGTAGCCTTTGTGAGAGTAGGAGCAACGAAAGCCTCGCCTACAACACCACTCACTGTAGTCTCACTGAACGACAGAGCCGGGTCTTTCTTCATTGGAGCAGAAGATGACTTGTATGTCACTACAGCTGAGCTGATCGGAGCGTTCTTCTCTGTAATGTTGGTTGAGATAACCACACTATTGGCTGAACCAGTCCATGTGCCATTGGCGTATGTACCTACAGCAGACTCGAATTTTGCAGGAGATTTCGATGTAAGTTCAACCTTTGTGATGACATTACCCTCTGGCACTTTGAAAGTCATATTTGAACCTTTATAGAAGCGCAACTCGTTGCCTTCTTTGTTTGTTTTCCACCAACGGGTTTGACCGTTGAGAGTAAGAGTGACGTCACTCTCTGTACATACCGTAGGGTCTGCATTGTATTCTTTTGCAGAGCCACTCAAAAGTGTCATGCCATAAGCAGACTCGCCTGTGAAATCGAATGTCGCGGTCTTAGACTGTGCGAACACTCCCATTGTATAAGCAATGACAACGAATAAGAGTAAAGTTTTCTTCATAATGTAATAATTAATTAAACAATATATTTACACAATTATATTTGCTTGAGCAATTTTATAATCCGAAACTTATCTTATGCAAAGATAATGCAAACCGAATGCAGAACATCAAGCTTGCTTGAGTGTTATGCTGAGGTGAAGCTTATCTTATGCAAAGATAATGCAAGGCGAGAGGAGAATGAAATGAAGACATTCATTTCTTATCCCGAGCCGAAGCTTATTTTATGCAAAGATAGAACTTTTATAGATATGAAGTATCTCTTTGCGTGTTAAAATAAGGTTAAAAAACAAAAGTCATTAAAAAGGGAAGCACCGAACAGCACTTCCCTTCTTTATCGCTAATAAGAAAACGGTCATTTTGCGGAATTATAATTATTCGAACCTCAACGACCGTTTCAAGATAATTGAAATTATTTCTTCAAGACTTTGTCTACTACAGTCTGGCCATCTGTCATGACCATCTTGCGAATTGATATTCCCTGCTGTGGCTCAGAGAGTCTGACGCCATTCAGTGAATAATACTCGATTGACTTGACTTCAGACTTTGTAGACGAAGCAGAAATGCCTGATGTAAACGCTGGATAATACTCATCCACTGGCGACACGGCATCAGCATTCTGTGACTTAACGATATGCTCAACGATAGAATTGAGATATACTTCAAGATTTGAATACCAACCCTTCGCGGTATCGAGAGTCTTCAACTGTGCATCGCTTGGGTCATTAGGATTAAGACCGTTGGCAATCTCCCACTCGTCTGGTATGCCATCGCCGTCGGTATCATAGTTGGCAGCACGTGATTCTGACGGCAGTTCCGGGAAACTTGCCGTAGCGGAATTCTGGCTGTCGGATGACGGATCGTTGATAACGTCGATGATACCTGGAACATTGGCATGAGAAGCGTTATAGGTAACAGTACCATTGGTTGCTTCCTCCACATAGCGCACATCGCAAGCATCTCTATAGAGACTCGCTCCACTGTATGCGAGTACCTTCTCGTATGCCGTCTCAGCAGTCTGGGTAGTGATGGTGCCCGGGTCAAACTGACTGTCAAGTTTTATCTTGATGCAGTCTACACCGCTGGCATCCTTCACATAGGTCTGATCCTCACCATAATAATGCTTGGCATCCTGCATATAATAATCATTGCCTATCTTGATTTTCTGGTCGTAAATCACACCGCTCCAGTCATAGTTGGTAGCCTTGGAACCGGCTGCAGACACGTAGTTTCCGCTGATAAAATAACGGCTGGAATAGTTGGGGAACGGATTGTCGCCGCCGTTTGATGCATCAGAGAATGAAATCTGCGTAACGCGAGTCTTGTTCTTCGTGCCAGGACCAGCCTTGAAATAGTTGTTCACCATATTCACGTAGCCACCGCCAGGACCACCATAGCAACCGTTTCCGGTACCCCAGTTGTAAACCACGCAGTTGCGGAAGTCTACCCTCTCTGCCTGTATGGAGTTGGCATATTGGGTTTTGTCATAACCATTCCAGTTATAGCGGGCGCCATTGAAGCGAGGTGCTCTGTTCTGGACGTGGGCAAGGAAGTTATGATGGAATGAAGCCGGTTTTCCACCCCAAATACCACCATAGCTGTGGTCACCTTTAGCATGTCCTGCGTTGAGGCCTTCGGCGAGCATACACCACTGCATGGTGAAATCCCTGTTGTCATAGAAAGACGCCAGCTCATCAATGCTCCACGACATAGAGCAGTGGTCGATGAGGATATTCTTACGGTATCTTCCCCATGTTGCATCGGCACCGTCGTCAACATGCTTCACCTGTGAACGGCGGAAGCGCAAGAAGCGGACGATGACATTATCACAGTTTGTGAACTCCACGGTGTAATAGCGGAGTGTAATTCCGTTGCCTGGTGCCGTTTGTCCTGCAATAGTGGTATTTGATGTTATTTTGAGATTTGACTTCAAGTCGATGTAACCGCTCACGTCAAACACGATAGTGCGAGGACCAGACTGCGACAAAGCCCATCTGAGTGAACCAGTGCCGCTGTCGTTGAGATTTGTGACATGATAAACCTTTGTCGTACCATCGGCAGCGCGTCCTCCGGTGGCTGCGTAACGGGCAAATCCCTCAGCACCAGGAAAGGCAGGAGCACCAGTCTGTGCTGATGCTGAAGCGGAAAGTGCCAAAGCTACCAATGGCAAACATAAATTCTTCATAATTTGATATTTGTTTTAGTTTGATTTTATGCGTCCTTTTGGATAAGGCAGCAACGGAGTCGTTACTTGTTGAGCGACTCTACGTCGTAGCCAAGATGTTCCATCTCCAATGAAGCCCAGATAAACGGCCCAACGCCCTTGCCGTCGTTGTCACGGATTGGCTCACTGATATAATACTCGAAAGAACCATCGCGGCGCTTGTTCTCCTTCACCTTTGGAGCAGCCTTCAGCACCTTAGCGCTGAGACCCGGACCGAGTCCTGACACCTCGCAGCAACGTGTGAGAGAAATGGTCTTGTCGGCATTCACTTTCACAAAATTGTTGAGGATTCCCTTATATGCCTTGATGCCGGCTTTCTTCAGTTCGTCACCGAAATAACCGAGACGCGAGCCCTTCAGCAGTACGTAAGAGAACATTGAAGATGCTGTTGCCTCAAGATAGTTGCGATTGTCTTTCACGTCCATTACGTCATACCAAAGACCTGTCTTCTTGTCCTGATATTTCACGGTCTTTGTCATCACGTCGTTGAGCATCGCTACGAGAGCCGGACGGTTTTTGTAGTCTGCCGGCATTGCGTCGAGGACTTCGAGGATTGCCATTGCGAACCATCCCTGTGCACGAGCCCAGGTGTGCTGCGAGAGTCCTGTCTGCTTGTCAGCCCAGAACATCTCGCCTGTCTCATCCCAAGCATGCTTCCAGAGACCGGACTTGTCGTCGAAGGTTCTGTTATATGTCTTGGTAATCTGTGTGAAAGTGTCGTCGTAATATTTCTCTGCCTTTTTCTCTCCTTTCAACTTTGGGGCTGCCATTGTATAGAACGGATGACCCATGTATACTCCGTCGAGCCACACCTGATAAGCATAAATAGCCTTATGCCACCATACGCCGTCGTTTGTGCGTGGCTGTTTCTCAAGCTGCTTGAAGATGGTCTTCAAGGCAAGTTCATTCTTCTTCTCAGGGAACAGTTCATTCATACGCAGGATGAAACGCGCCGGACGGGAATTGTCGAGGTTGAAAGCTGAATACTCATAACCTGTGATATTACCCTTTTCGTCAATCATCTTGGCTGGATACTGCTTTAGATAATTGATGATGCTCTCGTCTTTGCTTGAAAGATAGGCATCGAGAATTGCCTCCTGCTCTATACCAACCACATAGCCCCACTTTGGAGTCTTTGCGAAATCGAGATAGCATGGATCCGGATTGCGCTGCATTTCTGAGTGTGCCATCCACTGGCTGTATGTCTTGTAAGGCAGCTGCGAGAGCACCTGTGAACCATTGATTACGAGGTTCTCATAGTTTGGTTTGTCTGTCTGACCTGTGATATACACAGGCTGGCCATATACTCCTGTGAAGTTACAGTTTTTCAGATTGATGTTGTGGATAGTGTTGATGTTGTCGAAGCCAACGATCATAACGCCATACTTGCTCTTCTGGCAGGTCACATTCTCCATGTATACGTTGCGCACGGTTGGATAGAAGCCACGACGACCCTTCTCCTTTGGTTCATAGTTTGTGTTTATCTTCAACACCGCCTCACGGCACTGTCCAACCTTCACGTTGCGGAAATATACATTCTCAATCACACCGCCACGGCATGAGTTTGTCTTGATGCGGAGCACACGCTCCAGGTCCGGACTGTCCATCGTACAGTTTTCAACGAACACATTACTGCATCCTCCTGAAATCTCTGAACCAAGAACCACACCACCATGACCATCTTTCATGTCACAGTTGCGGATGATGATATTCTTGCTTGGACGCCCCACGTATTTACCTTTACCGCCCTCACGGCCGTCTTCATTACGTCCGCTCTTGATTGCGATACAGTCGTCGCCGGTATCAAAGATACAGTTCTCGATAAGCACGTTCTCACATGACTCAGGGTCGCAGCCATCGCCGTTAGGACCGTGGTTCTCAACATGTACGCCACGCACCGTGATATTCTTGCTCAGCAGCGGATGCATAACCCAGAATGGTGAACGTATCATCTTTACGCCCTCGATGAGAATTCCGTCACATTGGTTGAGGTTAACCGTCTGAGGACGAAGACCTTTCCACGGACCAAAGACGCGCTTTTCAACAGGCACACCGTCTTCTGCCATCTGCAGCAAATCGGCACGGCCGCCAGGATTCTGCTGTTTCTCCTTCACCTCTATGTTGCGGCTCTTAGGAGTCTTGCCGCTCATGAGCCACCAAGTCTCGTCAGATCCGTTGCCATCAATAACTCCCTCACCGGTAATGGCGATATCGGTCTCCTTGAAAGCATAGATCAGAGGTGAGTAGTTGATACAGTCGAGACCTTCCCAACGTGTTTCAACAAGGGGATAGAGACTGCGGTCGAACTCGAAGAAGAGTGTAGCGTTCTTCTCTATCACGAGGTTTACATGACTACGCAGTCTGATGGCTCCTGTCTTCCATGTTCCAGCAGGAACAACCACCTTGCCGCCACCTGCCTTTGAACAAGCCTCGATGGCCTTGTTAATGGCCTTTTGGTTCTTGGCTGCCGTATTCTTCAGCGAAGCGCCATACTTGGTGATGCTGAAGGAGCGGTTAGGGAACTTTGGTTCTCTGATGCTCTGCTCCACTTGCTTGTAGTCTGTATCCCAAACCGAAGCCAACAGGCTCATAGGGAAGAGCAAGCAAAGCAGTAAAAATGCTTGTAGCTTTTTCATACTGTTTTGTTTGAAATGTATTCAGTTAAGTTTTTTAGAAATACAATAGTAGTTTTATTTTTTGATGCTGCAAAGATACACATAATAAAATACATCTGAAAAATATAACAGCAAAAATAAGGATTATTTGCATTTATCATATAGCAAACCATGACATTGAATGACACGCACACTAAAAGCAATGACACAAAAGCTGCCTTATAACATAAAAATAACGGGACAATTTGTTAAATTCAACATTTTATAGTCGGAATTCTTGCAAGTTTCATAATAAAGGCTTACATTTGCCACATCTTATTTATGATTTCGCCATTTACGAAATCTCATGAGGTTGGTTGCATCCTGCGCCAACCTCTTTTTTTTGCCCAAGCTATCCCTTGAATACAAAAGGCGGCAAATCTTTGGAGTTCTGCATTTGATTGCTTACATTTGCATGTCAAATAAACAAAAAGCAATTATACACACCATCCCAATGAAACACATTTACAGCATACTTCTTTTCTTCCCCATATTGTCGTTCGTCTGCTGCGAAAAGCCCGTAATCGACGACAGTGAAAACAAAAAGGAAAACAACGATAAAGTCAACGGATCAACCTCCACCGGCAACAATGGCGACAACGGCGGATGGGCAAACGGTGACGGAAAGAATGATACTGAATGGGTGAGCACCGACACGGTGGACGTATACACATTCAAGAACCACGTCTTCGAAGACCCCATCTGCGTGAAAGGCTATATCGTAGGATGTGCTACATCAACGGGAGGCTACAAGTATTTCTTCGACAGTCCCTATGAATCAAGCACATCCATCCTCATCGCCGACGATAAGAACGAGAAATCAAAATCCAACGTCATAGCCATACAATTGAAGAACGGTTCGAAGATTCGCCGCGACCTGAACCTCGTGGACAACCCTGGAAACATACAACGGCTCGTTGCCATATATGGCTACCAGACAAAATACATGAAGATGACAGGAATGAAAGAGATATTGAGTTATGAACTGAAATGAAAAGCAACGCCCCTAGATGAACGCCCCTTACATCGGCTATTCAATTTCCGCAATCAAGTCTTATTCGGGACTTGCGCGTCAGTCAGGCAATGCTCATGCCGAGCATACCGACAAAAAGGCATTGCCTCACGACAACGCCTTTTCTCAGCATAAAAAATAACTTATATAATAATACACGTATGATTGCCATACCAAACGTCCCGCAAAAGCTGCCGAAATCAAAGTATGGTCAAGCACAATTATGACGTAAGCGAATGTCGCCAAGCATATTACACTGCCGGCTACATATCAACCGCTTCATATATTTACACAATTACGCTTCCACTCCTTACATCGAGAAGATTCCGCAAAGACTAACATAAAGGCAGGTATTCTGACTTCACTCCACTCTCATGACACCTTCCCACCCGAAACAGAAAAACCGAAGAAACATTCTTCTGGGCAGTGGCCTGTCGTCACTGAGCATAAAGGAGCTTACAGCTGCGGGACAGTCGGAGATTCTCACTCCATTCCCTTTCAATCACGTATTAGGCGAACCTTTACGGTGCAAAATTATAAACATTTTTCGAAACTTCAAAGAAAAAACGGCATTATAAAGAAAAAAATTTGTTCAAACAAACATTTATACTTACTTTTGCAAGTGTGTTGAACATCTATGAAAAAGATATAAACGCAAAAGAGAGAACAATATTATATAATAACAAATAAAATTCTAAAGCCTATTGAAACATCATTTACTTCACTAAAAAATTGAATTAAAATGATAAGACTAAATGAAATGACCGATGAAGAGTTGGCATTGTCATACGTTAGAGGAAACAATCAGGCCTTCGATTTGTTATTATCTCGAAATCAATCCAAATTGTTTTCATATATCCTGTTCGTAGTGCACGAGCAGGACTTGGCTAATGATATCTTCCAGGAAACCTTTGTGAAGGTGATAACAAAACTGCAGGAGGGCAGATATATTGACTCCGGCAAGTTTTCGGCGTGGATAATGCGCATCGCCCACAATGTGATAATGGACTGGTATCGAGACAACCGCGCCAAAAACATCGTGGAAACTTCTGACGACAACGACCTCTCGAATGTCACAGGAAACGACATAACAGACTTCAACATCGAGGACAGATATGTCAACGAGCAGATGCTGCGCGATGTGAAGAAGATGATGAACCTGCTGCCTCCGACACAGAGGGAGATTGTTTTCATGCGCTTCTATCAGGAGATGTCGTTCAAGGAAATCGCCGAGACTACCGGTGTGAGCATCAACACTGCCCTGGGACGAATGAGATACGCCATACTAAACATGAGAAGAATGGCGAGAAAGAACAAGCTGTCACTTGAAACCGTTTATTGACACAAAGCCATAAACGCAGCACTCATGACATTTCAACTACAGAAATTATATTTTAGCCTCAATCGGTCATCAGGCCGCTTGGGGTTAAAACAATGTCAATATAACATCTAAAAAACATACGGGTAAATCCATATTTCTCAAAAGGACTATGGATTTACCCGCAATATTTTATTCTTGAATCAAGATCACATACATACTTCCCCAATGGTCTTCACTATGCAACCTACATTATTGTTATATTGAGGAAAACTTTCATATCAGAGCGATCTCAAATCATGGATCGTCTGGATAGGATCGGCAGCCTTGAACACATAGCTTCCGCTAACAAGGACATCTGCACCTGCCTCAACGAGACGCGGAGCGGTCTCAGCCTGCACACCACCGTCAATCTGTATCAGAGCACGAGAATTCTTCCTGTCCACCATCTCACGCAGCGCTCTCAGCTTGTCGATAGTGCCCTCGATGAATTTCTGTCCGCCGAATCCGGGGTTGACGCTCATCAGCAACACCATGTCCACATCATTCAGGATATCCTCAAGCAGACAGACTGGAGTTGAAGGATTGAGAGTCACACCAGCCTTCATGCCGGCATCGTGAATCTCCTGCACAGTACGATGCAGATGCACGCAAGCCTCATAATGCACGTTCATCATCATGGCGCCAGTCTTTGCCGTGCGCTGCACATAACGCTCAGGGTGTTCAATCATGAAATGCACATCGAGAGGCTTCTTGCAAATCTTTGCCACCGCATCGATAACGGGAAATCCGAATGAGATATTAGGAACGAATGTTCCGTCCATAATGTCAAGATGCAACCAGTCAGCATCACTTTTGTTAATCATTTCCACCTCATGGCGCAAGTCTGTGAAATCAGCAGCCAGCAGGGATGGAGAAATAATTGTTGCCATAAATTCTTTTAAATATGTTTTTCAGTTTATCAGTTTAGACAATAGGATTTCAGACTGCCATTGATGTTCATCACCCTATAGGTGTAGGCAATGGCTTTGATAATGTCGATAGTACGCTTCAACGGCATTGGATTTTCTGAAGTAAAATGTTCCATAGGCATTGTTTTTTGAAATAAATTCATCCTTCTATTGTATTAACGCATCTCCTCGGGATTTATTACATTATGATATATTTTTTTCTGATTACGACCTGCATACCCCAATGGGAATACTTCCCGTTGGCGGAATTATGTTATGTTGATAGATATGAGTAAAAGTTGCCAATATCGCTGATTTTCAGTAAAAACAAGAATTTCCGAAAAAACTGTCAGACCATCTGGTTTTTTGCCGTAATATTCTGACAGACAGATAGATGACCATCTAGCAACTGTCAGCCAATTGTCTGGATGGTTTGCTGATGAAAGGGATTGTCAGATGTGAGGAATACGGACTACAGAATTGTATGAGTTGGCAGAACACAGAAAACAGGAATATGAGTATTACGTCATCAACTTATTGGGCATACGCCTGACAGCAATTCTGCCCAACAGGGGCAAGCACCGTGCCCATGATGGGCAAGCACCGTGCCCCAGTTGGGCAAGCAGCGTGCCCATTTAAGAACAACTGACATTAGTAATAAGTGTGCACTAAATTAATTCCACCAACGGGTAAATACTGTGACTTACCACCTGAAAGACGGGAAAAGCAGTAACAGCTTATTTTCAACTTGCTGTTACTGCTTTCTTGGTATTAAATGTATAAATGCTTAGCCGCTTATAATCTACAAGATCATTTTACGGCTATCTTTTCGGCCTTACCGTTTTTTACACGGATGTAGATACCGGCAGCTCTTGGTTTATGTTTCAAGGCATAACCGTCGTGAGTATACCATTTTACATCAGCCTCACTGTTTTCCACTTCAACAATACTTGTCGTAGTCGAGTTGGCATCGAAACCGATTTCAAAAGGAGCCTTTCTATTGCCTACAACAGCATCGTCAGAATAATCCAACGTATTGTCAGAAATCAAGATGTCTGCTCCATACTTTATTCTGAAAGTAAGTTCCTCGACAGACTCACCTGGCACCGTCAGGAATACGATACCGTCACTGTCGGTAAATCCGGCGGTACGGCACTCGCTACCGGCAAACACTCCCGTCTCACATTCAGCAAGGGGTTTTCCGTCATATGTGATGCGGGCAACGACGGTCATATTGCCAGGATACTTACTGTTATCAACAGGATTGAAAATTGTCACTATTACCGGTTGGTACTCCATTGCAGGGACCTTAGCCTTTGCCATGCTCTTCGGGTATGAGAAAGAGCGGTCGGTATCGGCCTTGCTTAGATACATGTAACCTTGCGACGGGACAAGAGCCTGCAGTGTGCCGGCCCATTCATAACCATCGAAGATAGCGAAACCAGACTTACCCTTGACGAGGTCACCGTCTTCAGGATTGAGCGAAGCAAAAGCATCACCAAGGCTGACGGCTGCCGTACCGTTGTATGCAAGCCAGTTCCAGCCGCTCCTTACGCTAATCGTGCGTTCAGAGTCTGTCGGAGACGAACCGATGACAGAAAGTTCCTCGGCATTGTTCATAAGCACTTTATACATCTCCTTGTTATTCATCATGATATCTCCACCGTCCCAGATATTCTCGTATCTCATGATTGAGCGTTTCTTGCTCTTTACAACATCAACGCTGCCGGATATCGGTGACATCAAAGATGTGGCTGTCATATCGTTGGTAACTACAGAGAGAGACATCCAGTTCCAGCCTTCACCCAGGACAAGCGTCTGTTCAATCATTTCAAGAGCGTCAAGGACTACCGGCTCCTGGAATGAGCCTAACACACCGCCAACATTGAAATCCACGTCGCGGCTTGGTTTTACCATAGGCCATATGATTCCCGTAGAAGCATCATAGACTCTGAATGCCACGTTCTTGTTCTTGTCGTCAGCATTGCCTGCAATGTCAAGCATAACGAAATAATCATCATAGCGCTTGCTGTAAACAGGATGAGCCACGCCTCTGCATTCACCGTCTAGAAATGCCGCAACAATATCATCAGGGTCGTTGGACGGTATTCCCTGTATCGACAGAGTTCCTACAAGATTCATCGAACTTGAATACTTGCCGTCATCAACTGTCCATGTAGGAACACTTCCCTTGACGTTCAGTTCGAGAGTAAGAGGAACGGCAATGTCGTCAGAGTTAACGAGGTAGACTGTTTCCGAATATCTTCCGACCGGACAACTCTTGGCGACAGTGAAGTCTATGGTCTGCTGCGACAACGGCGACAGCAAACCAGCTGTAGCGTCTGCCTTGAGCCATTGCGGAAGGTTGCTGAGGGTCCATTCCTGCTGAGTTCCGCCCTTGTTCACGACGACAGCACTGAAAGTCGACTGCTGACCAGCCTCCTGTTCCATAGAGACTTTGTCGTCAATCCATGAGAGAGCGTTGCGGTGGACGTAAGCCGACCAGCACACCGGTTCGCAGTAGTTGCCGTTGACATCCTTGACGCGCTTAACCCTGAAGTTAAGAGTACATCCCTCTATGCGGGCCGGAGCCTCGTCAATATTGACTACTATCTTTTCGTTGCTTGCAGTAAACGAGAACGGCACATTGGTCTCCACCGGTTTCTCCTTAAGAGCTGGAGCCTCATCCGAGAACACAAGCCCTGATGAAGAGCCGACCATCCTTCTCGTCATATTCATGGCAACGATACATGTATCGACAGGAACAGTCTGCAGTTGGTTGCCACTATCAAGGATTTTTGTTTCAAACGGGAAGTATGCCACGAGTCCGGCCTCCTTTCCAGTGAGCCTCAACTTGCGGTTGTCCGCCAGGGTGGAAGCATCAAGAGTAGCGTTCCACACCCTCACCTCGTCTATGCCACCTTTCAGACGACGGTCGTAGACATAAGTCATATCCGGATTCATACGTCTGCGCACTCCTACAAGAATGGAGTCAGAGTTGAGCGAACCCACATTTCGTGAAGACAAAGCCAATGCACGCTGTCCGTCAACATAAAGGGTTGTGTTTCCGGAGCGAAGCACATTCAGCGCGATATGGTGCCACTGGTTATCGGCAACATCAACCGTTGAAGTCTGCTGCACATTGCCAGAAGCAGTAAGTCTGAGTTGTCCGTTACCGTCTGTCCACACGTCAATGTCGCCCATCTGAAGAATCTGAGCCTCAGCATGTTGTTTTCCGGCCTTGACCCACAGCTCCACAGCTCTGTTGTCCTCTGTTCCGACAGCCAGGTCGCCGGCGAAGAAAGCAAGATGGGTGTTACCGTCAAGATCGACAGCTTTGTTCACGTTGTTCAGATACCACGTATCGCCGGTTGCCACAAGATGACGGTTACGCGCATAGTCGTTAATCAGCGTGCCGTCACCCTCATCCATTTTCCAGTAACCGATGAGATGAGCCGTAGAAGGCATCTTGGTGAGCTGGCGCTGGCGTTGAGCCTCTGCATTGTCGTGGGCGACATCCCATAGAGTCAGTTCATGGATTGCTCCTTTCAGATTCTCGCCTACCGACAGAGTGCCGAACCCGTTATAAGCCTCCGTAACGCAATCTCTGAACAGGTCTGTTGTCTGAGCTGTAGCTTCATCAGCCACGGTAGCGTTAAGCAGACCGCCGTTGCCGTCACGCTTATAGCTCACCGTGAGGTAGCACCATGAATCTCGTGGCACCTTCTCCGTTGAAGTGAAGGTATCGTTGCCGACAGACAGCATGAGATGCATATCACTGTCGAGAGCTATCTTGAATTTCTCTGTTCCGTTACCATGCGACAATACCGTACCCTCGCCCGTAGTCTTCAGCCACATATCCATAGAGAAGTCTTTGTCGGCAAGCGGGAACGAAGCCTCAGTGGCAGCAGCCTGCTCCTTGCCCTGCATGGCAAACGCCGTATTGTGGGCTATTTCCGATCCGTTGAGCACACCGGTTATCTCGAAGTTGCCGTCTGTGCTCAATGCTCCCTTCACGATTTCCTCATTGAAGGTTACGCATATATCGTCAGCGATGTCCAGAATGCCGTTGGAAGGTTGTGGCAATCCGAGCGGTTTCGGTTTCACCATATCCTTTGCTATCAGTATCTCGTTGCTGGAGCGTGCCACTTCGTCTCCGCCGTATGAGCTGACGGAAAGCACTCTGAAGCGATAGTTGCCATCGGCAAGACCGTGCATATTATAATTGTATACAACATGCGCCACGTTAGGCAGCAGCTCATTATTGACGGTTACGTTTTTCGGATCGACAACATACTCCTTCAGCGTTAGCCAGTCGGACGCCCCCGGTGCGTAAGTCTGAATGCGGAATGCCTTCAGTCCCGGATAAGTTCTGTCAAACTGGTTGAAGGTTATTCCGAGCGTGTCACTTGTTATTGTGTTCACCACGTTCTTGTCGAGAGCCATATTGACAGCAGACGACGAAGGCATGAAGTCGGCTGATATATAAACCGTGTCGGCTATCACGTCCCACGTGCCGGAACTGTCATACTGATACTGCGACGCAAGCACAATGGCGATGCTGTCAAACTGGAGTTGTCCCTGGTTGGTCTGCTCCAGCTGCAACTGCTTCACGACAGTCTCCGTGGCTGGCACTTTTATCAGTCTGCCCTCGGTAAGCACCTTGCCGTCGATGGATATCTTGGCACCATTGGCATTGTTCTCGTCATTTGAGATAAGACGGAAATACACATCCTCCTGAGTTTCGGAGTTGTTGCGCAGCTGCAGCGTGAAGTTGGCTGCACCGCCGGTAGGCACATTGCTCACCTTCGACCACTTCATGTTGTCAACCATAATCTCCGGCACCTCTATCTGTTGTGTAGCCTCCATAATGACCTTCTCTCCGGGCTTGTAGTAAGATGTACGCACTTCGCCCTCGTAAGGTGCAGAGGTCTGTCCTGCCATGGTTCGGAAGATAGGTCCCCAGTTGTCATACTGATAGACGTCCACCGACAAGGCATCACCATCACCATCCTCAGCGAGTGTGTAGGTAAAGTTAGACGACTGCGTGGTCGACTCTTCGTCATACTTGTGTGTTCCGCCTCCGGAATTGTTCTCAAGGATAGCCTCAAAGCCGAAACCGTTTACAATCATACCCGTACTCAGAAGCACATGAACAAGACCCATCGTGGTCTGTTCGCTGCTCTTTGTGTAAGTGGAGTCCACCGTCTGGCTCATCGTAAGCGAAGAACCTGAGTCGAACGAGAAGTTGTTGGTGCGATACTTTGAAGCCTGTTCGTTGGCAAGCACCTTCTGCTGCTCGTTGGTCTTGAGATGCAGATACCAGTTCTTGATGGCGTTGTTCATGTCGCTCACCTCGTCAACGAACTTCTTGGTGGGATCCACGCCTTGAGGCATTACCATCCTGTATGACGGTCCTACGGAAGAAGGGCGTGGGCAGAGGCCCTCTTCTTCCGACCATACGTCGGCATCGTCATTGTCTGAGCCGAACCTTTCGTCTGTCGGTTCCAAAGCCGTGACATACACCGGTTTGTCGGTAGTGTTTACGTAACTGTCAACTGATTCTGCCGGCAGGGTGATGAGCAGGCTGTTTCTCACTTTCTCAAGGTTGGGCAGCAGAGTGTTCTCGATATAGTTGGCAGAATACATAAACTCCGTGTCATAATCCAGTCCTGTAATGGTTATGGTATGACAGTCGAGCTTGGCCTTGTCCTGTCCTGTACCGTCACGCAGCAGTGTCACCTCATTGGCGTCTCCGAAGACAAGATTGGTTGACGAACCTACGAACACGTCATCCTGCGCACCGACGTATGCCGGATCGGAAGATGTGGATATCGTACGTTCTGTCGTAATGGAGCGAGTCCAGCTCGTAGCATTCTCGCCCTCGGTGGTAACAATCATACCTGCCTCCTCGTCGTGCTTCGTTTCGGAGCGTGCCTCCGTCATCCAGCCCACGGCACCAGTAGCAATGGTAATACACCATCCGAGTTTTGCCACGGCAGTGGTGTTCGTCTGTGAAGAATACACACTGCCTCGTGTCTTGATATGGTTCACCGTGGTACCCTTTGTCCATGACGCACTTGACGCAGATCCGGGCGGGTCTCTCAGAATCATCTCCAAGACATTAGGTCCTCTGGTGACGAAGTTGTTGCCGGTAGGCTTTGAACCGAGGATAACAGCCTCCAGACCGTTCTCCCTCCACTTTTTCGAGACGCCGTCCACTTCATAATAGAATTGGCTTGCCTTTGTGAACGGACTGGTGGTATTGGGGCTTCCTGCCTTCCATGTATAGGTGAACGTACCCTTGTCGTCGAGTTGTATCTGGCTGGTCTTCACCCCTTCTTCATCTACACTGTTGTCATAGACCGCCTGGTCTGCCGACAGAGCATTGCTGATAAGCACCTTGGTACTGTCAAGCGGAACTTTCTCGTAGACATACATGCCGTCGTCGTCCTTCTTGTCGTAGTTGGTATACTCCTCATACGCCTCAAGCTTGAAAGTATACTTGTCAAGGGCGTTGAACAGCGGATAGCCGTAATTATATTTCGCAGTCTTTATGTTGGTCTGTTGATCTGTAGTTTCTTCATAAACTGTTGCGTCGAAGTTGCCCTGAGCATCATATACATTATATTTACTGATGCCGAACGCACCGATATTGTTGTCGGTCTGCGTCACGTTGAACACCGGCTCCGTATGCCAGGCATAGTTGAATGCCTTGTTGTATCTGTACACCTTCAGTTCTCCGTCCACAGACACGGTGTCGGTCTCTACGTGCAGCGGGTCGGAGAGGTCAATGGAATAGTTCTGCTTTATGAGGTTTTCGCCATTAAACGGATTGTCCGTGTTGTTCCCGGCAAACTTCACCTCCTGAAGTGCATACCTCAGCGGCGGAAGCATAGCCGAAAATTCTCCTGTCTTCGGGTCAGTCTTGATATAGGCGAAACTGCTGTAGTTGGCTGCTCCGCGGTAAGACTCGCTGCTTATCAATGGGGTCTGGGAAGTAACGTCCAGGCGGTTCTTGTTCTCCTCCACCTTATAGATGCCGTTATCCTTCACGGTCACGGCATTGAAGATGGCCTGTCCGTTGTTCGTATCCAGACACTCGAGCGTGATGACGGTCTGTCCGATATTGTTGTTGCTCAGACCGAAGCCCACGTTCTTTTTCATTTCATGCAGACCGCCGGCTATACGTCCCGTGAAGTTAACGAGCGTAGAATCGTTGAACTGCAGGTTGCTTATCGGCTGTTCGCAGAGGAACGTGGTGCCGATGCCCTCGGGATCTTCCGGATAGCGTCCGTTGCCCACGAACACGTGGCCTTCCTTACTCAGCTCTATATAGTGTCTGCCGATAGGCACGCTTACGCTGAACGTTCCGTCGCTTGAGGTCTGTGCCAGTTTGCCGTTGTTGCTTGCCGCCTTGCCGTCTACGTATACGGTGCAGCCCTCAACGGGGATTGTGGTATTGGCATAATAAACCTTTCCGCTGACGGGGAAGGACGACTGGTCGCTGAAGTCCACACCGCTATAAACAAGCGACGAGGCACTTACATAACGGCTGGAATAAATCGGCGAGAAGGAATGGGTGCCCAGCTGCGGCGTGATGGTGTATGTCGTTCCCGAGCCGTTGAACGGCACTCCTCTCAGAGTGTAGTTTCCCTGCGAGTCGGTCACGGCAAAGAGGCTGAGCATGTTTGCCGGCGGCAATGTGCCAGACACCTTACACAGCTTGATATTGCCGTGATGAGCGTTAGCCACGCCGTTGGTCTTCGAGTAGTCGTAAGCCGTAAGCTGGTTTTCGATGCCTTCGTCTACGGGCCAGTAGATAAAGAGGCCGTCCTCCACTCCGCTGAGCGGGTGATTATAGTTTTCTTTTATCTCTTCTTCCGTAAGGGCTTTGCCGCTGAACAGGCGCATCTCGTCGATGTAGCCTGCGAAACAGCTCTTCTGGTCGTTCTCCGATGCCGTACCGCCAAAGCTGACAACATCCACGGACGCAGCAAGGTTGCCGGCAGCATTGGTGTAAGTGCTAATGCTGTCGTTATCGTCTATGAGCGTCACTCTGAATCCGGACAGCGAGTCGCAGGAAAGGGTTACTGACGTGAAGCAGCTCTCCTTCAGCCACAGACCGGTGTTTGCCGATGTGCTGCCGGTTTCGAGGAAGAGCGGATAACGGTTGCCTGTCTTTGTGCCGAGCGAAAGTCTGTGTCGGTCGCCAAGACTGAATATCACAGCGTTGCCGTCGGTCATGTCTATCTGGGATGCCGGACTGACGAGCAGCTGTGCCGTGTAGGCACGCGCAAACTTTCCCTTCTCCTCATCGCTTAAAATCTGTCTCACTCCGGAGCCGGCTCCGCTTGTCTGCAGCGTATAGAACTGTTCCGTGTCTTTCTGTCCGTCACTCTTGGTGAGCACCACCTTTACGCCTGCCACAGCCGTTCCCTGATCGTAGCTGATACGTCCGGAGAGGGTTCCGGTGCTGCGGCAGAAGCCGTCGCAAAGCTCCTCACCTGAAGTGAACTGGTCGTTGTCACACTGCACGTAAGAGCGCACGCGATACTGATAGTAGTTGCCGGCAAGGGCGGTGTTGTCTTCGTAATAGTAGCTCTGGCTTGTGCCGTCAACCGCATAAACCTGGCTCCACTGCGTACCGCCGATTATTCGGCGCGAAAGTACGTATTTGGTGGAAGTGGTGCCTTTCTGCTCGGCTTTCCACGAGAGTTTCACCACTCCCGTATAGTCGCCCTTGGAAGCCTCCAATGAAGTGACGCTCGACTTGCCTTTTATTCTGTATGACTTGAGCTGCTTCTCTCCACTGTCGAAGGTCTTGTCATTCCATGCTTCCACCACAAGTTCCACCTTATAGAAATACTGCGTGCACGACTTAAGGTTTTTGGTGTCTTTAAACGAATATTCGGTCTGCTTGTAGTTTGACACGTCTATCTAGCCCACTTCCTCCCAGCTGTACGAGGGAGCACCCGTGGTGCCGTCATTCTGAGAGTTGCCCTCGGCACGATACACCTTATACTGAAACTTGTTGTTGCCGCCAAGTTGCGGAGCGTTCCAGTATACAGTGAGGTCGTTCTCGCCTTCGGCAATCTTGGTTATCGTTATCGGCACATCTCTTACAAGACGGGCCTCCACGGTGGACGTCAGAATCTTCGTCGCAGTGGTGTCTTCTGTCATGCCGGTGGGTATGAAGCTTACTTCATATTTATAATCCGTGTCGTATTGGAGAGAATTGTCGTCTACAACCGACAGATTCCCGTTTCCCGTAAAATCCACGGTGGCTACGTGCGTCCTTACAACGGCACTGTTTTTCTTTTCCACACGCGTGACGTGCCATGTGCCATACGACTGGGCATCTGCAGACCTGCCTCCTGATGAAAGCCACTTAACCGTGATTTCCTTTTTCCACTGGTTTTGCTCTGTTGAAAGATTGATGGACTTTGGATACCCAGGCAATCGACCGATTGTCCAGTCGTAAACGTATGTTCCGCCTATTTCACTCTCTTTCGCTCCAGCATAATACGACCATTGTACTGGTATATATTTCGTTTCAAGGGCGATTTCCTTTACTCCTAATTCCACCCAACCCTCAGTCTGTCCTTTTGCCACTGAAGCACTGCTCGCCATTTTCGCCGGGTCAGTAAATTTCATATCCTTAAGGTCATCATAACTGTCAACAGCTTCGCCGTTTGTGGCAAATGTCGTAGGACAATATTTAGAATCTACTATAGCCGGGAAAGTGCATTTGTCGAATGAAGTATGCCTAATAGGTCTGTTGGAATTCCAAAAATCCAGTCGGTTGCCTATATCGGTAGGCATAGTGACTTCAAAGGTTTTAGCACGAGCCTGGGATGGTTTTCTATCTGCCCGCCAATTTCCTGCTATTTCGAAAGTGTGCTTTTCTCCGGGACGTATCTTGTCCGGCGAAATATACACTGTCACATAATGTTCTCCGTTATCATTGCGATGTGCATTATACAGTCTTACAGTATAAGTAGTGCCATTCACGGTTAAAATATGCCTGCCATACCATTTGCCAGGATTGTCCTTTTTTTTGGCTCCATCATCGCCATTGGTTTCTTCACATTTAATTTCGCTGAAGTATATCGGCAGAAACCACCCGTCTATTGTAAAAAAAGCACTTCCTTGGAAAAAGCTGTCATTGCCTTTGCCGTTTTCGTCAAAGAACATAAACTCGATTTCAGTCCATGGTTTTTCAAACGTCGGACTCTTCACAAGTTTAGTATAATCAGTGAAAGTAATGTCTCGTGCCAGCACTTTCGGCGACACACAAAGCAGTGCAAGGAATAATAGAAGCCTGCACCAGAAAGAACTTAATTTTGCCATAAGCTTGTTTTTTTATTGTTTTTAGTCTTGTTTAATCGTAACGATTGCGGTTGTAAATTTACTAAAAACAACAACTTCAGCAAAGGCGAAATGGCCGTTGGAACCGGATTTTTACGTTAGAGCACTGTCTTTTTGTGGAATGAGCAAATCGGACACCTCATTTACCTGCACCACTTACCGGGAGTCACGCCCTCAGCGTCCTTGAATGTCTTTGTGAAATAGCTCAGCGAGAGATAGCCTGCCTGCCTTGCCACTTCCGCCACCGGAAGCTCAGGATTGTCTCTCATCAATCTCTTGGCATAGTCAAGACGCAGCATGTTAACCCACTCTCTGAACGTCATCTGGTAATGCGTATTGATATAGGCAGAGAGATACGTGCGGTTGGTAGTCGTGGCGCGTGCCACGTCAGCGATGTTCAGTCCGCCCACAGTATACCCCTCCTTGTCTATCCACTCCTTGATGCCACGTTCCAATGCCACTTCCTGATCGTGCGACATAACGAGTTGCGGGCGGGCGTTCTGTTCGCAGTTCACGTTGTCCGCCACTGACTGTGACGGATTCTGCGCGGTCTGCTGTTCTTCGTCAGCGGCATCAGCATCATTACTTTTGTCAAGGATGTCCGCCGCCTTTTCGTAGAGGAGCAGATAATTGGAATACGACTCATAAAGATACATATAAAAAGGTATGGCGGATATTATCCAGACAAACACATAACGGTCTGGCACGAAGGTGAACACCCCCTGCCCTGCCCCAAAGAAAACAGCCCAGTAAGTGAATACCGACATCCACCGGATGTATGCCGCCCCGTCGTCCGAATAGTAATCGTCAAGCCGGCGGATGGTTCTGCGGAAAGTAAGAAACACCTTTCGCGCCACACGGACGGCATACGCCATAAACACTATTGCGAGCACAATGGGCAATGCTGTGAGCGAAACCCTTGACGGCAACAAAAACCACAGCACTAAAGTGATCAGACAATATGCCACCCAACCGACGATATGCCTGACGAAACGCCGTCGGCTCACCCATTCTCTGTCAAGCAACAGCATCATCGCACTACCGAAAAGCCATACAGAGAGCCAGTAGGTGCAGAGGTTCATCAGAATGGCTATGGTTGGGCAGACAGCACGGGGGGTTACGAAGAAATGCACCATATAGTTGGCTGACAGTTCCAGCAATGCCACCCCCATCAGACTACGCGACTGTCTGTAGGGACGGTATAACTCGCTGTCTGGCAGACGGCCAAAGATAAAGCGATATGAGAAGAAGAGCATCAGCGTGAGCGACACGCAGAGTGCGTAATGATATAATTTAGTTTCCATTTGGTGTTCCTTTTAAAAGTG
>UMGH01043984.1_pt1 | contig 55705 bp, 36 predicted proteins | sample 1965231 | NCBI WGS metagenome assembly UMGH01 (sample SAMEA4836068, study PRJEB28245) | human gut metagenome | biome: gut microbiome; material: fecal sample | place: Denmark | collected 2008 | reverse complement strand
TGAGATGGAAGAGATGTTACCACCTAAATTGACGAAGAACCTAAAACTTTACCCCGAATCAGAGTCTTATATTTCACGAATCATTAAACAGTTAGAGAAATGAAAAAGATATTAACACTTATATTGACGGCAATTGTCGTTGTGTCTTGCTCGTCAACAAAGACGATGGGCGAGCAATATCCGGCCATGTACGAAGAAAAGCCTGTCACGATTGCCATTATGCCCCCTATAAACCAGACAACACATGCAGAGGCAAAAGACTATTTTTACACAACCATGTATCTTCCTTTGTGCGAGAAAGGCTATTATGTGTTTTCTCCATATCTGACGATGGAGATGTTCCAACAAGAAAGTGCGTATGATGCGGAAAACTTTCTGGAAGCCGATCTCTCGACTTTCCGCAGGGTTTTGGGTGCCGATGCGGCAATGTTTACAATTATCAAAGCCTGGAAACGTAGCAACTTAGGCGGAAAGCTGACTGTTGATGTAGAGTACATCCTTCGCTCTACCAAAACAGGACAAACGCTTTACACACGTGAAGGCAACATTAAAGTTGATACCAGTGTAAATGGTGGCAGCGGTGTGTTCGGAGCCGTAGCTGGTCTCATAGCAACTGCTATCAACACAGCTGCTACTGACAAGGTCATTGCTGGAAGAAAATGCAACGCATTCGTATTGTCAGATTTGCCTGCTGGCAAATATTCTGATTATTACGGAAAAGATGCAAAAAATCCTGCTGGCAAAAAGTTCATTAAAGCAACTGTAAAATAAACAGGGGACGCACGACAGTTACTATCTGGCAGATAACGAAATAGTATAAGCGAGTAGGAGGGAAACGAAGTAGTTTCCTTCCTACTTTCGTTTTCCAACCTCTCACACCACTATACATGCCGTTCTGCATACGGCGGTTCCTATTTTTGGAGCCATTCGAGATACGACTCCATTAAAGTTGCATACCCTACTGAGCGTGGCTTATTGTTAGTTTTTCCAAAGGTGACATCCGTCTCCCATCGAAACCTTCTACCACCCAGTACAAGCCATCAACGACCTTATCCAAATTGTGGAATTTGCATTTTATCGGATATAGTCGTTTATTTGGAAGCTGACATTCGAATGGAGATTGATGATTTAAAGGATATGGACATAAATATATTTAAGCAATATGCCCAGGTTGGCAAAAAGTCAAAATCCATAGAAACTATAATCAGATATTTAAGGAAATGAGCACAAACGGAATATTCAATCAAATGCTTTCGGGCTATGACATAACGACCGGACAGCAAAAGCGGAATGCCATTTTTTGAGGTCAACCAGCAGATTGTTCTTGCAGGTCTTTATAATGGTGTTTTTTTCAACGAAGCTGCTTTCTACGGTGGAACTTGTCTGCGCATATTCCATGGATTGCAGCGTTTCTCAGAGAATTTGGATTTTTCTCTTCTTGCTCCTAACGATAATTTTGAATTTACGCAATATTTTCAGCCTATAGTCGACATATTCGCTATGGTCGGCAGAGAGGTTGAAATAAAAAAGAAGGACAAAAAGAATTTTGGCAAGGTGGAGTCTGCATTCCTGAAAGACAACACAGATGTATATCTTTGTTAAAGGATAGTTGTCTATTGTCATCTGTTGTTGATTACAAGCTTCTCCATCAGAATCTGAAACCGAAGAACATTCTCACCCGCCATTTATTTCTGTGGAGCTGCAGGTGGGCATCGTCGCCGGCAACGGAATAGTTGTATATCGCTGTGGCTCCGGCAAACTTGTTGCGCCAGGAATATACCACGGCAGCACGGCCAGTGATGATGACTGAAGGGAAATGATACTCCATACTGTTACGATAGGTGTATGAGTCGGTAGAGGAATCTGTTGATTCATCGGCAGAGACGTCCGGAGAGGTAAAGACGGCAGAGGTGGTTGTAGCGCCATCGCTGATGGCGGCATCAGCAGCGGCGGCAGATTCCTCGCCGGTGGCTGAAATCCGGGTCTTGGTGTAGTCATGGGAATATATGGTGACGGTGGGCAGGGCGGAGAGATGGAAGAGCCAATGGCGGTGTACAACGAGGTTGTAGGCATATCCTCCACCAACGGCAAACTCGTTGAGACGGATGGTCATATCTTTCATCTCCGTCTTCGACCCGTCGAAGCTCGCCCCTATCATCCAGCTGCCGGCGCTGCGCTTCTGCACATAGCTCTGGCTGAAGGCGGCAGGGAATGAGAAGCGGCGACTGTTGAAGGCGTAATAGAAATTGAGGTTCAGGGCATTCTGCGACACCTGTCCCCTACCCACGTCCACTCGCTTGCCATCAACATAGCGGTGGCCATGAAAGGTCTTCGACGACAGATACACCACATCGAAGCCATAGCGGTTGCTGTATGAATTGAGGTTGAACTCATAGTCCTTGTTCTTTCCGGCGAGTTTGGCAGGATTCACAGAGAGGCTGAGCCCCAGTCCGCGATATGCCGCCGCCACGCTGAACGTGCCCCGGCAGTCTGCCATCACATGCGTACGGCGCTCCAGGACATCCGTCTTCGTCACGGTCTGCATGTCGGCACCCGACAACACACCAGTAAGCTTCACCGTCCACCGTGCATCAGGACGGGCGATGTATGCCGTGTCATATTTTATCTTGTTGTATTTGGCAGCCAGGAGGGAGTCGCCGCGGAACAGGAGCCTGTCGTAGCGCTGCATGCGCGCCTGGCGCTTGTGGTATTGTCTCAGCAGTCGTTGTTTCTTCTTCTCGCCCATATTGCTGCGGAGCACCCTGTCAATGAAGAGGGAGTCAGCCCAGCGCAGCATCTGGCCTCTGTCAGCCGACTGCCGGAGCTGGAGTCTGAGACTGTCGGCAATCTGCAGTTTTTCTCTGAATGTCTTGCGTTCTTTCTTCTTTTGGGCGAGGGCGGTTGCCGGTGTCATAAGCGACAGTACGACGAAGAGCAGTATCACTTTGATGGTTGCGATACTGCTCACGGGAACTATTCTTGATGATATTCTTTGTGGAATTCTTTGCATATCCTTTGATATACAGGTTGTCAACGCTTCATTTCCTTCAGCAGCGCCAGTGCCTTGTTCTCGGCAGCTTCCATGATCTCGCGCTCGCCGGGACCTTTGTCGTTGATGCCGCAGAGATGCAGGATGCCATGGATTATCACGCGGTGAAGCTCGTCGTCATATTCCTTGCCGAAGAGTTCGGCATTCGAGCGCACCGTGTCGAGCGAAATCACTATATCGCCGCTCACCACATCATCCTCGTCGTAGTCGAAGGTGATGACATCCGTATAGTAGTCGTGACCGAGATATTCGCGGTTCACCTCCAGAATCTTCTCGTCGTCAACGAACATATATCCTATGTCGCCCAACCGGCGCTTGTATGAAGCCACTACAGCCTTTATCCAAGCCGTCGTCTCGCGCTTCTTTATCTTTGGCATTGCTATGCCCTCTGAATCGTATGAAATCATAATCAGAAAATTTATTGTTGTCCGTTTTTGTCAAGGCAGGAATCGCTTCACGTCCTTTCCGAAGTGTGTCAGCTCCCTCACCACGCTCGAGCTGATGCTCTCCATTCCGGCTTCGGCAAAGAAGAGCACCGTCTCTATCCCCGTTAGCTGCCGGTTGATATCCGCCTGCTCACGCTCATATTCGAAGTCCTTCACGCTTCTCACTCCCTTTATGATGAACTCCGCTCCCTCGCGGCGGGCGAAGTCTACGGTGAGGTCGTTATACTGCTTCACCTCTATCTTCTCCTCCTCTTTGTATATCTGGCGTATTGTTTCGACGCGCGTTTCCGTGGTCTGCATGTATTTCTTGCGTTCGTTGTAGCCCACTCCTATCACGATTTTGTCGAAGAGCGGCAGAGCGCGTTTCACGAGCGAGTCATGGCCTATGGTATATGGGTCGAAGCTGCCAACGAGTATTCCTGTTCTCATATCTGTATATTTGCAATGGTATGATTCCAGTCCTAATGACTGATTTGGGTTATATCGTTGCAAAAGTAATATATTCATTTTTCTAATGCAAGAAAAACGTTGTCATTTAGCCTAAATCGACCTTCAGGGCGTTTGGGAAGAAAATAAAATTGAATATCTTATAGTTGTAATTATTCAGTGAACACTAATTAATAGCAAGCCCTATTTATTATCATACAGATTTTCCCCCACGTCATAGATAAAATCCAAAGAACACAGTTTATAATTCTGCAGTCAGCGACATAATGTCAGAGAACGGTTAATATTTTTAAACTTTTCTGACGATTTGTCAAGTCACAATAGTCATAATGACAAAATATGTAAGCGGCACAGGAATTGCATCCCCATTAGCGAAGGCTGAAAACCGAAGGCGGAAGGATCCGAAAGAAACCTGAAGCCGAGAGGCGAAAGCCAATGAAAAGACTGCTGGTCAAAGCCGATGAAAAGAGGCAGAGACCAACGGGGAAAAAACAGATAAATAAAAAACTAAAATAAAAATGGAGGTATTTGATATGTTACCAGTAATGAACAGAAATCTTTGGATGCCAGAAGAGTTTAATGACTTTTTCGATACTGACTTTATGCCACGTGTAAGTGCTACGGCACCGGCAATCAACGTCAAGGAAAGCGAGAAAGACTACACAGTGGAACTCGCCGCTCCTGGACTGACAAAGGATGACTTCAACGTCAACATCGACAACGACGGTAACCTGCACATCAAGATTGAGAACAAGAGCAACAAGAAGGATGAGGACAAGAAGAGCCACTATCTGCGTCGCGAATTCTCATATAGCAAATACGAGCAGACATTGCTCCTTCCTGACGATGTGGAGAAAGACAAGATTGCTGCCAGCGTAAACCATGGCGTATTGACCGTAGAACTTCCAAAGCTCGTGAAGGCAGAGGAGAAGACAGCACGTCAGATTGAAATCAAATAAGGCGTGAGAGAGAAGGAAGCATAGAGAAAGGAGAATGTTTTAGATTACATAAACCCACATAGTTGGTGTTGGTTAAGTGAAGGCGCTTGCCCTATTGGGCAGGCGCCTTTTTCGTTATTATCAGCACATGGCGCGAGTCGGCAAGCGTGGTGGCAAAGATATACGTGTCGCCACCGTCTTTGATCTTCAGCTTCTTGCGCAGGTCTGCCACTGAGAGAGGGAAGTTCCTCACGGTGACGTTTGCCTTGGCAATGCCTGAGAGAGCCTGCCGCAACTCCTTCTTGTTGAGCTCCGTAACGGCACACACCTGGAACCGTCTGCCGGGGAAAGCCTCAACGAGACTTTCAGAAAGGAACAGATGACTGTTTTGAGCCACCTGCGGCATCCCGTATCTCGCCGAAAGCATGGCGAAACAGCCTGCCTTCATTATTGATGCGTTAGGCTCATAAATCCAGGCTCCAGGCTGCAAAAGAGCGGCAGAGGAAGAGAGACCGGCAGATGGAGCAACAGAGGACGGGAAACAGCAGGAAAGAGAACTGCAGGAATCATCGCCGTCGGCATACTCCTCTGAAACGTAATGCCATGCACCGTCGGCATGCGGCAGGCAGTCAACGCAATATACCCGCAATCCTGCCGCAGCGACCTGTCTGCCGCCACCAGCAGAGAGCACGAGCAGGAGTTCCTTGCACTCGTTCTTCACGGAGATGATATGCACCTCAGAAACATTGCCGAGATCTGCCACCGCCTTGTGCCAGTCGAGCATCGGCGACAGCTTCACCACCACATAGTCGGCATGGGCAAGAAGCTCACCCTTGAGCGCCACCACATCCGGTGTGCAGTCGGCGATGGCGAAGGTGCGTCCGCCATGGTCGTCGCGGCGTGCCGGGTCGATGAATATCGTCGTGGCATGGGGCATGTTGAGGAGATATTCCTCGGTGTCGCCACAAACGATTTCCGCATCCTTCACGCCGAGCAGCGGCATGTTGTGGGCCACTACCCTACAGAGCGTCTCCTGCCTCTCCACATACGTCTTGTGGCGAAAGCCTCTCGACATGAAAGAGAAGTCCACTCCGAATCCTCCCGTCAGGTCTACGTGTCTTTCTGCATTGCCGTCAGCCAGACGCTCAGCCAGGCGCTGCTTGTATACGGCAGTAGGCTCCGACGAACATTGTTCCATGGATAGATGCGGCGGGAATACCAGTCCGTCGGTGTCTGCCCATGTCGGCAGTTTCCGTCGTGCCGCCTGCCATCCCGCAATCTGTTCCAGTGCGTATGCCATGTCAACGCCATCCGGCCTTGACTTGAGGGCGAGCTGGCGCACGTCGTCGGTCTTGTGTATGGATATGAACGAGAGGGTCTCGCCGTTGGGTGTCAATGTCATATCAATATGTATTCTTGAGTAAACGAAAAGGCTCCGTGCCTTCCCTTTGTGTAGAATGCCCGGAGCCTTGTCTTTGTGTATGTATGCAGTGAAAAGCTAAGCCATTATTTCTTCACCACCTTCACCATCTTGCCGTCAGCAGTCTTCACAACGTATACGTTGCCGCTCTGCATCTTGCTCACCTGCTGTCCGCTAACGGTGTAGATCTTGGTAGCGTGGATGTTCTGGTCCATCTTGGTCTCTACTGTAGAGATGCCGTTGGTAACCTTTCCTTCCTTGATGTCAACAGTATAGCGGGTGATGTTCTTGCTGTCGGCAGAAACCACGGTGATTGTAGCTGTAGAAGCCTTAGGGTCGGTAGAAGAACGCTCTACTTTCTTTGTCACAGTAGCACCGGCGCCGGCTGTCACCTCAATCATGTCTACAGTCATCTTCTTTGAAGCAGGCACCTTAGAGTAGTAGTATGTTCCAGGCTCGAATCCGTTGATTTCCTGTCCGTCAATCTTGATGGAGCTGAGCTGTGAACTGTACTCGAGTTCCACGTCGTCTACATAGAGCTTGTCGTCAGCGCTTCCCTTACCAGGAGTAGCGTTTGTAGAGATGGTCACGAGGATAGCGTTAGGGTCGGCACCGTTAGCTACGTAAGTATCATAGTCGAACGGAATTGTGATCTTCTGCCACTCGTCCTTGCTCTCGATGGTCTTGTTCTGAGCCTTTGCCACTACATTTTTGGATTCTGTTCCCTCTGCCTCTGGATCCTGATACTTCTTGCCGTCAGTGATCACCGCGCTGATTGTGGCATAAGGATAGTCTTTGGCGAGGTCGCCGCCGCCCTGCTGGAACTTCACCCACACGCTGATAGCGTCCGGCTTGGCGTCTACAGTAGCATAGAACGGGTCGCCGTTGGCGTCGAGAGCCTCGTTGCTGAAATCGAGGAATGCGTGGTTGCCGGTGTTTGCAGCCTGTGCAGCACCTGCGTTCATCTGTCCTGTAGTGATTGTTCCGTTAGGGATCTGTCCGAGGATAGCCTTTCCTGTTGTGATGAGCACGCTCTTCTTTCCTGTAGTTCCGGGACGAGTTTCGTTGCTCTCCTCTGTGTGGACAGCGCTCTTCACCATTGCAGCCAGCGTACCGGTAGCTGTCATGAACGAATGCCATGCGTTTGGCTCCTGGCTTGTTGCAGAACCGGCTGTGGCTGTATGGAATTTCTCGAAGCCAGAGTTAGGAATCTGTCCGATGGTATAGTCTTCGTCGCCGAGAGTGAGCTTCAGCGAGCGTCTGATAGCCTTGAAAGTATCGATGATGAGGTTGCCATAGAACTTGCCGCCGCGGATTTCTCCGTTGAAGTAAGCCTGCAGCTTGCCGCCGTTGAGGGCTGTGTAGCCAGGACCCTGCCAGCTGATATCCGTGTCGTCGCCTGCAGCGATTTCGATGTCCTGAACAGAGCGCAGGATGGTATATACGCCGGCGTTTGTCATAGGAACATTCTCGATAACGATGTTTCCTACTGGCTGCTCCTGCATATAATACTCGTATTTCACATTCTTGATGGTCACGGTGCATGTGCCGTCGCCGTTTGGCTGAACCTGAACAGTAGAGTTAGGATACTTCTTGGATCCGGAACCGGCGTTGATGTCCAACGTGGTCACATAGTCGGTTGCCTGTGCTGTGAGTGCTGCGGCAGCCAGGATGAACGAAGATAATAATTTTTTCATGTGTAGTATTATTTTTAACGATTAAATGATTTCTCCATTATTTGTTCATCACCTTCACGGTCTTGCCGTTTGTAAGCTTCAGGATGTTGATGCCGCGCACCATAGAGTTCACGCGCTGTCCGCCGAGAGTATATACGGCAGCCACCTTGGCATTCTGGTCAACGATGCCGGCAGAGATGCCGTCGGTACCGAAGTTGTTGTCGCCGAACACTGCCTCCACGTCGCCTACGCTTGGCACGGTGAGGCTGATGAGAGCATAGAACTTGTCGCCCTTGCTGCGTGAACCTTCCTTCACGGTAACGTCGATCTTGCCGCCGAGCATCTCCTGGATTTCAGCGCCATTGGTGATGGTAGCTGTCTGTGTGGTGGCATAGTTGGTGAATCCCTCTGAGTCGTCGTCGCCCTGAACATCGGTCATGGTAACGTCGCCGATAAGTATCCCCTGGAAGCTGAACTGGTTGAGCTTGATGGTGTATTTGCCTTCCTCTGCCTGCTCGGTGATAGTGATGGAAGCCCTGTCTGTGATAGGCTCAGGGAAATTGTCAACAGTGATTACGATATTGTCCTCATAAGTTTTCTCGTTGTTTCCTTGTGCCATTGCGCCAATGGTGATCATTGCCATGGCGATAAGAGTAAAAATTTTCTTCATAATAAAAATGATAATGTTTTTAATTTAATGTTTTCCTAAATTCTTTTTGCCTTTATTTAATTGTCTTGTCTATTCATCAGAATCCTGGCTGCCCATCGGGGAGGAATCTGTCAGCAGAGGTTGCCTGCGCTGGACTGAACGCAGCCCAAGGTCATTTCATTCTATACGAAACGCCGACAGTGCCATACACCGGATACATCGTCTGCTCGATGGTGTCGAAATTGCCTTTGAATATCCCCGTGAAGCCCCATGAGAGGTCAACGAATATTCCCCAGGAGTGATGGAAATGCCAGTCGGCTCCCACCATCATTCCCCATTGCAGCTTGCGCATACTGTCGGAAAAGTCATAGGTTCCGCGGCTTCCGTCGGTGGTGCCGAGCTCCACTTTCTCTCCCGTAGGGTCGCCCACTCTGAGGTATCCGTCGTAGGCGGCTCCCTTGAAGGTGCGGGTGCGCACATAAGAGAGATAGGGACCAGCCTTGATCTGCCACTTGTCGTTGAAGCGGTAGGTTGCCTGCAGAGGCATGGTGAGCATCCATTGCACAGCCTCCGACTGGTTCTTTCCGGTGAACATACCCTCGAGTTCCTGTCCGCCGCGCACGATTTTCATGTGATAGTTCTTCACCGTGGCATCGATGTCCATTCCCTTGTTCTCGAGTCTCAGTCCTGTGGTCAGTCCCCATTTGTCTGTCAGCGGCTTGTAGACGCCGAGTCCCAGCATCACGCTCAGCGTCGGTCTGTAGGCATCGAGCGAACGGATAGACGCCGGCATTCCCATCGGCATCGTTCCACCTATATTGTATCCTGCCCTGAGGTCATATTTCAGGTCATCGAGTATTCCTCCGGCATGAACTGAGAGTGCCGATGCGGCAAGGAGTGCCAGTGATAATATTGTCTTCTTCATTGTTGTCTTTCTTCTTGTTTATCGTAAGAGTTGGTCTGCCATGCGGTGCCGTGGCATCAGTCCTCGCAGATGAGTTCGAACTCATCCACATAGAGTGTGCTGCCCACTGCCCCCTGGAAGGTGGCTCCCTCATAGCTCGAGGTGCACACGATGGCAATGCTGTATCCGTTGGCACGCAGCAGGTCGGGGTCTACCACACCGGTGTATTTGAACTGCAGATCGAACGGTGTCCATTCGCTGGTGGCGTTTATCTCGCCGATTTCTGCCAGCGCCACGATATATGGATTTGTCTTCACATCGTTGCCGTTGAGCACGAAAGCCTCTCCGTTGTCGTCGTGGTTGCGATAGAGCACGGCATAGATGTCGCCATGGTCGGTCTTTCCCTCTACCGGCTTTCCTGCCTTGTCCTGATATGTCTCGCCGGGAGCATACTTGTAGTAACCCGTTAATCGCAGCGGCTTCTTGTCGAACGGCAGTCCGAAGCGTGTCGCCGCCATGGTATTGGTGAGAGCAGGTTTGGTGTCGAATTCTCCGATGAAGAGGTTTCCGGCGGCGATGCGCATGTTCGACATCACTCCGAAGGGTCCCGTGCTGCGTGTGGTAAGCTTCACGCATCTGCCTCTCACTCCGCCTTCTACGCTCACCGTGGGATAGTCCTCATAGGGTGCCTTGCCCATACTGAGCTTGAATCCGCCGTTGCCGGTGGCCCAGTCGCGGTATATCTTGCTGTCGCTGCCCCGGCTGTAGTCATACCACTGATGGTATTTCTCCGTGCCGTCTCTGTCGATGAAGAAGTCGATGTTCTCAAAGCTGTACTTCAACGGCAGCAGCTTGGATCCGAAGCCCACGTAATATTCCCTTGTCCACGCACCGTCTTCGGATGTCACGGTGTATTTGTGTCTGGCATTGTTGGAGAAATCGAGTTCCGTACCGCTTGCCGGACTGATGGTGGCGCCGGGTGTGAGCTGGAACTGCGGCGACATCTTGCTGATATCGGCATTGTCTTTCACCTCAAAGGAAATCTGTGAGGTGTTTGAAGGCACGTCGATGCTGGCGTCGGTCTGGTTGTTGAAGACCGCGTCCCAGTTGTCCATCACGACAAACGCCTTCTGTATATCACATTCGGCATTCGGGGCCTCATCCTTAAAACAAGAGGTCAGCATAGTGCAAGCTCCGATTGCTGAAAGGAAATAAATAGAATATTTCATCAAGACTAAAATAATAGTTCACGTGGCATCATGCGCCACGCCTTTGTGTTACAAAAACTTACCCATCTGCAAGTACAGACCATCACAAGCGTGGCTGTCTATTGGCGTATGGATATAATATACCGGGGCAAAGGTACGCTAAAAACCTTTAACTTGCAAGATTTCAGCGTCAAAACGAATAATTTAGACTACTTTTCATTCCAAGATATACCATAAAAAACGCCACGAGGAGCCACAAAACGTTGCGCATTATGGAAATTTAAGCGGAAAAAGGACCGAGGGAAAAGTAAAATCATTATATTTGCACGTTAAAAGCAACATTAATTAAACAAATACAAAGCATTTCTTATGAAAATAGCATTGATCGGCTACGGAAAGATGGGCAGGATGATAGAACAGATAGCCAAAGACCGTGGTCACGAAATAGTTTGCGTCATCGACGTTGACAACCAGCAGGATTTCGACAGCGAGGCGTTCAAAAGTGCCGACGTGGCAATAGAATTCACTAACCCTACAGCGGCATACGGCAACTACCTCAAGGCTTTCAGACACAACGTGAAGGTGGTGTCGGGCTCTACGGGATGGATGAAGGAACATGGCAACGACGTGAGGAGAATGTGTTCTGCCGAGGGCGGACAGACTCTGTTCTGGGCATCAAACTTCTCTGTCGGCGTGGCGATTTTCTCTGCCGTGAACAGGTATCTCGCCAAGATAATGAACGGATTCCCGCAGTATGACGTGCGCATGGAGGAGACTCACCATATCCACAAGCTCGACGCTCCGAGCGGCACCGCCATCACACTGGCTGAAGAGATAATCAGCGACGTTGACCGCAAGAAGGAATGGGTGAAGGGTGTGCAGAGACTTGCCGACGGCAGCGTGGAGGGCAGCAACGATGTGGCTGCAGACCAGCTCGCCATCGAGAGCATCCGCCGCGACGAGGTGCCGGGAATCCACTCCGTGGTTTACGACAGCGACGCCGACTGCATCACCATAACCCACGACGCCCACTCGCGCAAGGGATTCGCCATGGGAGCGGTGCTCGCGGCAGAATATACCAAGGACCACAGCGGACTGCTGACGATAAGCGACATGTTCAAATTCTGAACCGCCGGCGGAAAAGAAAGACGAAGACAGGACTCTAATGGCCTGCCATGGACCGGACACGAATCGGGATAATAGTATCAACAGAAAGGCAAATCCTGATACTCCGGATAATTGAATCAACAGAAAAAAGATAAATCCTGATAATTGACAAGAAAATGATTGACAAGGAAAAAGCAAAGCTGAACATGAAAGTGCAATGGGCTAAGTTCATCGGCGTGACCGTGCTGTACCTGTTGTTCCTCGTGTGGGTAAAGAGTTGGCTGGGACTCGTCGTAGTGCCATTCATCTTTGACGTTTACATAACGAAGAAAATAAAATGGCAATGGTGGAAAGACGCCGAAGGCCCCACAAGATTCATCATGTCGTGGGTTGACGCACTGGTGTTCGCACTCGTGGCAGTGTATTTCATCAACCAGTTCTTCTTCCAGAACTATGTCATACCATCATCATCACTTGAGAAATCACTCCTCACCGGCGACTACCTCTTCGTGAGCAAAGTGAGCTACGGACCCCGCATCCCGGAGACTCCGCTCACCATGCCGCTCACACAACACACACTGCCGGTGATAAACACAAAGTCGTACATAGAATGGCCACACTGGGAATACCGACGCGTCAAAGGACTGGGCAACGTGCAGCTCAACGACATCGTGGTGTTCAACTATCCTGCCGGAGACACCCTGGTGGAAAACTATCCCAACGCTGACTTCTACCGCGACATCTGCTATGCCACAGGCTACCAGCTGCTCGCAAACCAGTATGTGGACCTGAGCAAGATGACGCCCCAGCAGAAATACGACTATTTCCAGAAGGTTTACAAGACAGGACACGACTATGTGGCTGCATCGCCACAGCAGTTCGGAAACATCATCAGCCGACCCACCGACCGCCGCGAGAACTACGTGAAGCGCTGCGTGGGACTGCCTGGAATGACTCTGCAGATAAAGAACCGCATCGTTTACCTCAACGGCAAGCCGAACAAGGAACCGGAGAATGTGCAGTATACATATAACGTGCAGCTCAACCAGCCTGTCAGCGACGACCTGATGAAGGAACTCGGCATCAGCATGGAAGATCTCGGAAGCCTCAACTCCAACGGATACATGCCGCTTACAAAGCGTGCAGCAAAGGCACTCGCCGCCAACAAGACATTGGTGAAGAGCATCAAGCTGGCACCTGAGATGAAGAACGACATCCTGTATCCGCTCGACGCCGTGACAGGATGGACACGCGACAACTACGGACCAATCTGGATTCCGAAGAAGGGAGCTACGGTAAAGCTCGACATGAACAACATCGCCATCTATGAGCGCCCGATACGTGCCTATGAGCACAACAAGCTCGAAGTGAAGGGCGGCAAGATATACATCAACGGAAAACAGACCGACCGCTACACGTTCAAGATGGACTACTACTGGATGATGGGCGACAACCGCCACAACTCAGCCGACTCACGCTACTGGGGATTCGTGCCTGAAGACCACATCGTGGGCAAGCCGATATTCATCTGGTGGTCGAGCGACCCTGACCACAGAGGATTCTCCGGAATAAGATGGAGCAGACTCTTCAGATTCGTTGACAACATAAAATAACACGTTGACGGAATAAAATCCCATACATACAGAGAGAAGACCGCCGGCGGGAGACACCCCCTCTCCCACCGGCGGCAACTCAAGGAAACAGATGAGAAACGCCATAAAGTTCATAATCGCCATCATCATTGCGGGACTGCTCATGATTCTCTTCCGCTGCGTGGCATTCACCATCTATATAGTCCCCAAGACGGGCATAAAGCCATGGCTCGTCGATGGCGACCGTGTGCTGGTGAACAGATGGAGCTATGGACTGAGGACGGGCAGCGACAAGACATTCCCATACAGCCGGTGGTTCCGCAAGCCGGTGGGCAAAGGTGAACTCGTGGCTTTCAACTATCCGCTCGACACCATGCACACCGTGACGAACAGAAGCGTCCACGCCGCTTTCTGCATGGCAGGACCGGGCGACACCACATACGTTGACCACCACCCCATCATTCCGCCGAAGAGATGCCGCATGGTGGAAGTGAAGCCATGGAACATAAAACTCCTCTGCAACACCTACCGCATCCACGAGGGACGGAAGGCGGACATCAAGGACGGGAAACTCATCGTGGACGGAAAGGCGACACGCTACGCCTATTTCTCAAGAAACTATTATTGGATGAGCTCTGTCGACGGCGACACAACGCCGGACAGCAGATATTACGGTTTCGTGCCCGAAGACCACATCATAGGACGCATCGTCATGGTGGTTTATTCCAGAGGCAACAGCGAATCGTTCTTCGGCAGCTTCAGAAACGCCAGATGGCTGATGCCGCTATAACGGAGACATCCCGCTCATCCACAAAACTCACCCTGAATGACAGCTTTATTATCTTCAACATACTTCGGACCCATACAGTGGTATCAGAAGCTAAACCGCTATGACAGCATATTAATCGAGCAGCACGACAGTTTCGTGAAGCAGACCTACCGCAACCGCTGCATGATAGCAACGGCAAACGGGAGTCTGGCTCTCAGTATGCCTACATCGCCCGGCAACAAGGACAAAGGCGATGAGGGGATGCCGACGACGGTGAACTCCACCATAATCAGCGACCACGGCAACTGGCGCCACGTACACTGGAACGCATTGAAGAGTGCATACGGTGAGTCGCCTTTCTTCGAATACTATGCCGACGACATCATGCCCTTCTTCACCGAGAGATGGACAGACCTGTATTCCTTCAACATGGACATCTGCCGGAAGATGTGCGAACTGCTCGACATAGAACCGAACATTTCGCTCACAGACCATTATATCAGCAGAGAGGAAGCTGGCGACCTCGGCATCGCGGACTTCCGCGACGCTATCCGGCCCAAGCATCCGCTGCCAGACCCCGACTTCGAACCACGGCGCTATTATCAGGTGTATGAACAGCGCCACGGCTTCCTGCCTAACATGAGTATTCTCGACCTGCTCTTCAACATGGGAAACGAGAGCGTGCTATGGTTATAGATATGAGTAAAAGTTGCCAATATCGCTGATTCTTAGTAAAAACGAAAATTTCCGAAAAAACTGTCAGATTGTCTGGTTTTTTGTTGTAATATCCTGACAGACAGATAGTTGACTACCTGGCGATTGTCAGCCAATTGTCTGGATAGTTTGCTGATAAGAGGAATTTTCAGATGAGAGGAATTGCATACATTGGCAGAATTCTGAAAACAGGAATATTAGTATTACAATACGAACTTATTGGGCAGACGTCTGACAGCAAATCTGCCCATCCGGGGCAAGCACGTTGCCCATGATGGGCAAGCACCGTGCCCCAATTTTAGCCCAAATCGGTCATTAGGGTTTAACACAAACTGACATTAGGATTAAGGGTGCACTAAATTAATTCCGCTAATGGGTTAATACAACGAAAAATCCCTCAATGAGGGACGCTTTTGGCTTAAAACGTCCCTCATTGAGGGAAATATTTGGCGAATTTGTCCCTCTTAGAGGGATTTCCGTGGAAGATATAAACATCTCACCACACCAACATCTATTGTCACTTCACCACAAACTTCTTGTTATTCGTGATATACACGCCTGGCTTCAGTCCGTCGAGCGGCTCGCCGCCCGAGCGCACCTTCTTGCCGGTGAGGTCGTAGATGTCGCCGGCACCGGCAGGCAGGAAGTAGACATCCTCGATGCTTGACATACCGCCGCCGAAAGCCAGACTGAGCATTGCACCGTTGTGCACGTCGGAGTGGAAGAATCCACGATAGCGTGTTGTCGGCACGGGCACGTCGATATAGTAGAACTTGTTGCCGCTGATATAGTAGTAGCCCTCATTAGCCGGCAGTTCCACTACGCTGTACGCTCCGATGAACGACACTCCGCTCCCGGGTTCGTACGTCGGACGGTCCTTGCCATCCGGCAGGTCTTCAAGCGTGCTCATTCCGAGGTCGTAGAGCACCGTTGGCGAAGCCACGTTAGCGTAGGCAGCGCTGTTCACGGCTGTAGGCTTGATGATGTACGGTGTATTGGCGTCCATCCTATCCACGTATTCGAAGGTGAGCGATGTGGGGGTCATGCCTGAGAGCTGCGCCACCTGCGTGCCTGCTCCGAACACCTCCTGCGGGTTCTCCACGGCGCACGGCAGACAGATTGTGTTCCATGCTTCCTTGAGGAACGAGCGGTAGAACTTCACGTTCGTACCGTTCTCCAGACTCGCTGCGCTTACGTATTCAATGGGGCGCTGATAGTCTTTGCGCTCGTCGAGAATAACGTCTACCGGCGAGAGATCGTGGAAGATCACCTCCACTTCTGTCGGTTCTTCAACTGTCAGTTCATACGGAGCGGCTGTCTCGGTCTGCACTCCGTTCAGCTTGTAGCCGTCCAGGCGGTAGCCCTCGTTTGCCTTGGCATCGAGCGTGAGCTTCGTGCCGTACTCGTAGACTCCGGATGCCACGTCCATCGTTCCGCCATCGGCGTCGCACTTCACCGTCACCTTATATGTCTCAGCCTCGAACACTGCCGATATGTTTACAGTGTTGCGTGCCTCCACATGATATTCGGCGTCCTTAGAGAGCACCTCGCCAGTGTTGTTGTCCTTCCAGCAGACGAACTTGTAGCCCTTGTTCGGAGCCGCCTTGAAGGTCATTCCGCCACCGTAAGCCAGCTGTCCGCTGTTGGCTTCAGCCTTCTTCATGCCGCGCTTTGCAGATGCAGCAGGCGTCTCGGCAGGAGCGTCCTTCACACACTCCACACGTCCACAAGCGGCAAGCGGCAGGATATCCACGTTATAGTGAACCAGTCCGTCCTTGAAGAGCATCCATCTCACCATCTTGCCCTCAGCGCCCTGATAGTTCTCGAAGTCGATGATATTGTCGGTTTTCACCTGCAGCACGTAGTAACCGTTCTCGTTGAGAGCGCTCGTGTTGAGGTTGAAGATGCGCTTCGATGCGTCGTCCTTCGGAGTGATGGCTATGTCGCCGCTGAAGAGCGCGCCCTCATAGCGTACCACGATGTCCTCGCGTGTGAAGGTCTCTGGCTTGATGTCCTTGTTAAACTCCACGGTGAGCTGCTCTATCGGTTTCTCCGCAATCTGGTCGTCGGCAGGCACCGTCGTGATGCTCTTCACGTCGAGTCGCAGTTCCGGTATCGGTTCAAACTCCACGATGTACGTGTTCGTGCCCTTGCCCGAAACGATGTCGGCTATATGCAGACGATAGTCGAGCTGCGGGTCGATACCGTCCTTCATCGTGTAGTCGGTAGTCCAGAAGTTAGCCGCGTCGAGCGATCGGTTGTTCGTCTCGTCGGTTATGCTGAGTATCTTAGCATACTTGCCCGCCGGGTTAGCCACAGCCGTGTAGAACCAGTTGCGCGGCACGTTCGTAGGCACCGTCACGCGGTAGTGCGTAGCGTCGATGCGTTCCATTCTGGTCTCCTCGCTCAGCGTCACGAGTTCCTCGTCGGTGCCGTTGGCGAAGTAGATATGGTCGGGGGCATCCTCAGCATCGGGCACGTCGTTGGTGATCCATGCACGATACACCTTGTCGCCGATTGTGGCGTTCATGCTGTGTATCAGTTCGTGTATGGTGACGCGGTCGAGCAGCGAGAGGTCTGGGTTGCCGTAGTCGGTCACGTGTGTAACGTTCACGTCATACTCCGTGAAGTGGCCCATGAGCGACGCAGTGAGGTCCCATGTTGCGTAAGATGCGGTGCCGGCAGCGATAGTGCCAAACTGCGTAGCGATATCGTCGTCGAGCGCCATTGTCTTCTCGCCACCGTTAAGGCTCGAGCTGATGATGTCGAAGTCGATGAGCAGTCCCTTCTCGTTTTCCACAATCTCAGGCTTCTTCGTAATCATTCGCACGTTGTTGGCGTCGCCCTTGCCTTTGTTGTGTATGAGCACCGAGAACTCGGCTGGTATCACCGGCTCCACTACATCTGGCGTGAGCGGGTTGTCACCGTATACGTCGCGCTGCATGAAGTAAGTGAGGTCGAGCTCTGGCGACGGCTTCACCTGCAGGCTTACAGGGAAGAGCGAACGGTTCTGCGTTGTGCTGCCGTCCTTGAAGCTCAGTGTTCCGCCGAAGCTATAGGTAGTGAGAGTCTCTGGCGCTGCATACTTGGTAGGGATGAAGAGTATGGTAGCCACACCCTTCTTGCCTGCGCCCAGTCGCCATGCGCCGTCTTTCTCGCCTTCAAAGCCTTCTATCTTCTCGATAGCAATCTGCATCTCGCGCGATGTAACCATGAATCCAGTCTCCATGTTCGTAGCGTTCACGTCGACGAGGATGTCCTCGATGGCGTTGCTCGAACCGTTTTCTATGGTGAGCGTGCCGCGGAACGCCTGTCGTGTGAGCACCAGCTTCTGCTTTATCTCGAGCTTCACCTGTGCGCAGGTGTTCTCCGACTGCGTCTCCATATACTGCAGCATGTCCTTGCGTGCGCTGCCCATGAGGTCTACCCAGGTAGGTATGCCCAGGTTGACGAGCTTAGTCACACAGTTCTGTCGTGTCTGCAGGATGTCTGCCACAACAGCCTCATCCATGTGGTTGTCGCTGATATATCCGCGTCCGTCTTCCTTGCTCCATGTGTTGCGCAGACGCTCCACATAGTTGCGAAGCGAGAAGTCGGCTATCACCGCATTCTTGTTCGGCATGAGCGATGTGAGGTACGGACCTACGCCCTGGCTCTTGTCGTCTACCGTGGTGTTGTCCGGAATGGTGTTCAGGTCTAACGTCCAGAGCGAACCATCCTCACGCATCTTCTGCAGCACGTAGTCGACATCGTGTATTGCCGACATCAGCTCCACGCCGAAGTCCTTCATGCTTATTGCCTCCCGCGCCTGGGTGAGCTGGCGGTTGTACTCCATGTATGTGTCGAAGTAGCTGAAGAACAGGAACTGCTTGTAGCCCGACGACTCCATCAGGGCCGGTATCGGCTTGTCTTCGGCAGCGTCAGCCTTTCGCTTAGGCATCTTGCTGACCATTCCAGCCAACTCCTTGCCCCAGTTTCCAAGACACTCTACCATGTCAGGTCCGTAGTTGGAAGCTATTCCCTTCAGACAGCTGAACAACGGTATCTTGTCGGCTACCTTTCCGCTGAGATAATCCATAGCACAGTCACCGGCGAATTGCAGTGCCGATCCTTCAAGTGCGTTGGTTATGGCTGGCGCCACGCAGGTCGGCAGATCGGGAAGCGGCACACACTCGATGACGGTGCACACCAGCTTCATCAGCGCCTCGGCGTCTGTCCTTCCGCCGCTTGCTGTTTCATAACTGCCGAAATCGCCATGAGGTCCACCGCCCGGTCCGGGTTGTGTCGGATAAAACACAGAGTGTCCGCCACCTGCTGGTGGTGGGTCAGAACATTCGGCGTTGTCCTGCACATAGCGGATGACCGAGCCTATCCATGCGAACTTGGCGTCATCGCCGCAGGGCCACTCAAACCTGGTGTCCATATTGCCGAAGCACTTCTTCTTGGCTCTGCCCTCGGCGCGCTGCACCACCTTGCGCTTCACGTTGCGTGCAAAGTCTTCGCTGTTGAAGTCTTCCTCGTGCATCACGAGCACCGGTATCACGTAGCTCTGCTCCGGGGCGAGCGTAAATCCGGAGTATTCCACCATCGGCATGAAAACGAAACCGTCTGCCGTAGGCGGTGTGTACTGCACGTTCTGCGCTGCAATGAGTCCACGGTTACGCAACACTACGTTGAAGAGTGCACTCTTGCCACGGTTGATGTCGGCAAGAATGATTGCTTCGGGAGCGTTCATCTCCACAACCGGCACAGGCACCTGCGTCTCGTATGTCAACTTGGTGGTTATGTCGTACTCGTCTTCCACCTCTGTCTCCTCAACAGTCCAGTCCACTCTGATTGCCTGGTAGCTGATAGTGGCAAGATGCTCGGTTGTCTCGCCCGGACTCACCAGCACGTTCTGGTCGTAGGTGTCATGGCGGTCTGCCGTAACGTGAAGATGATAGTAGCCTTCGTTCAGATCGCTGAATGTGATGCTACCGTCCTCGCCCGTTACATCCTGCATCACGAGTGCGCCGGTGTTGTAGTCGGTGAGCCGCACGCTGGCATTGCTGACATACGGATGCTCACCGTCTTTGTTGCCGTATATGGTATTCTCGTCGCGAACGCGGATGCGAAGGTTGCCCTTCTCCTCGCTCACCACCTTCACATTGAAGCCAATCTGCTTGCCGTTGCCCTCGCTGCAGTTGATGGCGATGCTACCCTTCTGATAGATGTTCACATCATACTTTGCTGCGTTGAACTTAAGCATCACCGTAGCACTGTCGCCCGTTGCCAGCGACGGCATCGTGGCAGGCGTAGCCAGACTGATGAAGTCGGAAAGCGCTGCTGGCAGCGACACGGTTATCTTGCCCGTCTCTGCGATGCCGGTGTTGGTGAGCACGATAGGATACGTGCGCACCTTGCCCTTGGTCACGGTGGTGTTGATGCTGTTTGTAGACACCACGAGGTTCGGTGTATGCTTGCGTGTGTAGTTATAGGTCACTACGCAGAGCGAAGCGCCCTCGGCTGTTGTAATGTTGAACGTCAGGCGGTCCCACTCCTTAGTCTTAGAGAGTGAAAGCGGCTTGATTGTGTAGTTTATCTCGGCTGTTCCGCCGCCCGCAAGTTCTGTGTCGCCGCTGAACGTAACATCATACTGTTCGTTCGGTTCGCAGGCAGCTTTCAGTTTTGTCTGCGGCAGACTGCTCATGTTCTTCACCTTGATAGTGCCGGTAACCACATCAGCTTCATACATCTCGTGCTTGATGTATTCGGTTGTGGTGCGTGAGATGCCGTACACGTTGAAGGTGCCCTGCTGAGCACTGATGTTCTCGCCCGGTGTGCAGACGCCGTAGCCGTACTCGCCGCCCATACCTGCCTGTATGGTGTACTCTACCGAGTATTTGCCTTCAGCGTCGGTGGTGGCTTTCAGAGCTGTGCGCGAACCGGCATAGATGATGTATGGTTCTACCTCAACGTTGGCTGCCGTAGCACCGCCGCGTGTCTTCACCGTACCGCTCAACACCACCTTGTCGCCAATGTTATATGTACTCTTGTCGGCTCCGATGCCGTATGTGTAGGCTGTCGTTACGGTTGTCTCGGTATAGGCGCTGTTGTTGATGGTCTGCAACTCGGTAACAGTGCCATTCGGGTTGATTTCTGCCGTCACTCTGTAGTTGCCGGGTACGCTCGGTGCGTCAAGTTCTACAACAGATGTGTAGGTGGCGCCCACCGCAATGTCGGCATCTGTCTGCGTCATCGTAGAGCTTATGCCGATGCTTGTGCGGATCTGTGTGCCCTTAGGCATCGCTATGGCACCAATGTTCTTCACCGTTACCGTCACTTTCGCCTTGCTTCCAGCCTCTATCTCTGCGTCGCATACAGGAGTCTGCATCTCTGCGTCAGGCAGAGTCTGGTCGGAGATGAGCATCCACACCGTACCGGGACTGTAGCCGTCGCTGCTTGCGATGATGGAAATGGTGCGGTTGCCCTCGTTGGTCTCGTTGCTCAACGCCACGAACGGCGTCGTGACACTCTCCTTTCCGGCAGGGATAGTCACGGTCTTTGCAAACTGCAGGTCGTCACCCTTTGCGCTCAGCGTAACAGTAAGCGGATTGGTAGTGGCGTCGTTGCGACTGACGGTGAGCGTAGCGCCTGTCTTGTCGCCTTCGAGGATAGTTGTCTTGTTCGAAGTGACGCTGAGCGTCGGTCCGTCGTTGTCGAGGATGGTTATGGTGTCGCTCACCACGGTCTGCTTGTCGCCTATCGCAGAGCAGCCGCAATCGGTGATGTATATAGCTGCGCTGAACTTCACCTTGCGTGTGCCGTCAACCTTCTGGTTGTCCTTCACACCGATGGGGAACGTAACCTCCTCGGTGCCTTCGGGCATGGTTATCGGCGTTGTGTAGTAGAGTTCGCCATTGCTATCGTCGCTCAGTTTCAGCGTAATCTTGCTGTTCTTCGCCTCGGTGCGCTTTATCGTGGCATGAACTGCGTTGTAGCCCGCCGCCTCACTTACTGTTGTGGGCAGCAGAGTCATGCTGATAGCCGGCACGTCGTTGTCCTTCAGTACAAACAGCGCTGTGCCCGTCAGATGATGGTCTGCCGACACGCTGAGCTGCAATGTCTCGTCGTTGGCAGCGATGTTATCGTCGATGATCGGAATGTCAATCACAGCTTCTTTCGCTCCCGGCTCGAAGGTGTAGCTCTTTGGCAGACGGAAACGCTTCGGCTTCTCCACGCTGAAATAGACCGTAAGCGTATCGTTGCCGATACGGTAAGGCACGCTGACGGTTGCTTTCATCGTTTCTCCCTCGTTATACTCGGTCTTGTTGAGTTTCACGGTGAGGGGCAGCAGTTCGTCGTCCTTTATATTAAAGGATGTAGCGACATCCTGCGGATATCCGTGATCTTTTGTCACGGTGATGGTGACCTCAGAGTAGGTGTTCACCACGTTGTTGTCCGGACAGGCCACATCGAACGACACTGCCGACTGTCCTTTGCTGATAGTCACAGTAGCCGGAACCTTAGTATGTTCGGGCAGTGACGAAGTTATGCTGAATGTCTCGTCCATACTGCGGTCGCCACTGCGCTTCAAAGTGAGGCGCATCGACTCGCCTTCCTTCACACTCTTGTCGGGAGCGGTAAGGAACAGGTGTTTCTCAAGCTCAGCAGTTCCGCCGGTTGCGGTGTTGTTAGCTCTGTCGGCGTTGTACTCACCGCAACCGCTGTTGGGCTCAACCACAACCTTTGCCGTCACTTCGCCTTCGAGACCGACGGTCTGCGAGAGGTTGAAGGTGGCGTTGCGTGTGATGTAGCCGCCCTTGAGCAGCGTATTGCTGAAGTAAGTATTGCCTACATGCACCACTTCTTCTGTCTCGTTGCTCACGAGATATACGCGTTCGGTCCAACCGCTGCGCGTATCGGCGTTGCCAACGTTGCTCACTTTCCAAGAGACTGTGACCGATTTGCCCGGCACAAGCGTGCTTCAGGTGATGTTTACATCGGTAGTGGCAAGGTCGGGTGCGTCTTCTCTCTGCACCGTGTAGCTGCCGTTCACGTTAGAATTACCCTGGATGTTGTCGCCTTTGCGGTTTGTGATGATAACATCCGACAAGCTCACGACGTACTCCGTGCCGGGGTCCAATCCTGTCGGCACAGCCATCGGGAAGTTGATGATTGTGCCAGCGTTGCCCGACAGAGGACGGTTGCTCATATTCACGACAACCACTCTATATTTGTGGTTGCCGAGATTTCTTACCGACACCGTGTGCTCGTTTATACGCGATTGGCTCAGCGTCGGCGCTGTTCTTGACGATCGGTCGAATGGCAGCTGCAGGTCGAACTGCAGCGCCACCACCTCGTCGGTGTTCTCAAGGCTGATAGGTATCAGCACGTCTTTGCCCTGACCGCCCGTCAACTTTCCTACCGACAGGTTGTTCTGAGCCATTGCCGTGATACACATCAGCAAGAACAGCATCATGGTTATATATCTTCTGGTCTTCATTTCAATTGATGTCTGTTAATAGCCTTTTTCTTTCCGTTCACAATATAGATGCCTTCGCCTGCCACGCCGTTCAGCTTGCGTCCGTCGATGCTATATACAGCGTCGCGGCTGTCAGCGTCGGTTGTAATGGCGTCGATATCTGTGGTCTGACCATCAAACGCCACGCCTACAGGCTGTGCGTCTATGTCGGCAGCCATCGCCTGCTCCACTCTTGTCGGCTTGGCGAGTCGCAACAGCTTGGTGCGTCCGCTGATAATATCACCCGTAGTGCTTATTATCACCACACGGACACCGTTAGCCGTGTTGTGTGTCACGAGCTGATAGCGCTGCTTGCTCATAGCGAGCTTCACATCGTTAGCCCTTACGCCGGCGAGTGTGATGTCGAGGGCAGCCACCTGGTCGGAAGCGTCGAGCCACAATGCACCGTCTTCCACGCTGAGCACATTATGCGTAGAGGCTCCTTCGCCCATACTCTCCGTCCAGCGTCTTTGCGCAGCCATAAGACTCTTCCGGTCGGCGTTGTCGTTGCTGCCTATGAAGATGTTGATGGTTGCCACGACGTCCTGCACATTTATGCCACCGCCCTGATAAGTGTCGGCTGCTGGATAGTTGAAGTTGCCGTTCTGCGTGCCCATGATGTAGTTGAGCGTCTGCTGCGCGTCGAGCACATCTACCGATGCGTCGGCATTCACGTCGCCCTTTGTCCATGTGAGTTTCGCACGCAGGCGGTTGTTCTGTGCCACACCGCCAGACGATCTGATGCAGAACTCCGTGCCGCTTGCGTAGTTGTACGTGCCGCTCAGGGAGTAGCGGTAGGCTCCGTCGCTGTATATCATCTCGCCTACATAACTGTTGTTGTCGGTTGTGTAGATGCGGAGCGTAGGGTGAGCCTCGAAGTTCTGGTTCTGATGGTCGTAAGCGATGAGCGAGCCGAGTTGTATGTCTGCCAACTTGTCACCCATAGCCCACTCCTGCTGCGTGAAGGTAGAGAGACTGTAGCCTTCGCGCTGATTCTGCAGATTGAGCGAGGTGATATGAGCAGGCAGAACGCCAGTCAATTCTGTAAACAGATTGTAGCCAAGATTGAGCGTCTCAAGTGCTGGCAGGAGTTTGCAGAACGCAGCCACATCGCCCTTCAGATTGTTGTGACTGAGGTTGAGTGTGCGCAGACTCTTCATCTCCATTCCCTCTGTAGGCAGGTTGCCTGTGAGGTTGTTGTTCTGGAGCTCTATAGCCAACACGTGACCCTCTTCATCGAAGGTGACACCCGGCCAACCGGTAGACGTCACGGCATTGCTGCCGATGCGCCATGTCTTGTTGGTCCATGCGCCGCCGTTGGTTGCCTGATAAAGCACTTTCAGAGCCTCGTAGTCGGCAGCGTCGATGTAGCGATTGATAAGTGCTATAGGGTCAGTGGACTTTATATTGTTGCTTTCATCTGACTCGGTCTCTTCGCGATATATGTCGGTCTCCACGAAATAGCTGACTTCGCTTTGCGTGGCGTCAGGACTCGTGATAATGAAAGTGACTGTGTAGGATGCGTCAGGCTGCAACACGCCGTAATGAGCTTGCGTACCGACACGAACCGCACCGTCTGGTCTCTTCTCGTAGAGAGCGTCCGTCCAGGCACTACTGCGTGTAGCGCCCTTACTGATGTTGCGCACAACAGCCGTGATCTGGAACGTAGTGTTTGCCTTCACTTCCACAGGCGCCGTCACCGACTCAACCGTAAGGTCTGAGCGTTTGCGTATGCTGAACGTGCGGTGTTCGCTGTCGACAGTCTCGCTGCACTCGCCATGCGCCGTAGCATACCACTCGTACGATGCGCCTTCTACTGGCACGAACGCTGTTGACGGCGATGTGGTCTTCACTTCCTTCCACTCTTCTGCGCTCTCTGCCTCGGCATCGGTGCGGCGATAGTGGAACGTATAGCCTACAGCTGCCTGACCGAGATTGCTGCAGCTGAGCGTAACCTGTCCGTATTCGAGCGTTGCTTTGTCAGACGGCGAACTGAGCGTGAGACTCTTCAGCAACGGCTTCACATAAACCTTATATATATAAGTGTAAATGACAATGCCATTAAGCTCCACGTTCACGTGATAGGTAACGAGATCGGTCTTACTGCCTTCGTTCGTGAGCGTCATGGCAGGCAGATTGCCGGTGCCGGTGAACTGGTAGCCGCGTACGGTGCAGCCCTCTGCCACACTTGCCGTCCAACTTACCTTCACAGCCTCGCTGCTGCTTATAGCGGCGAACGCTTCGGGCTGCGTACTTGTGCCCGAACAGATGGTCTGCTCCGAGTAGCGGCCTATTTCGCCTATGTTTATTGCGGCTCCGTTGAGTGTTACCACAACGTTTTCGAGCGTGATATGGCGGAAGAAGTCTGTAACCTTCTGCATATCCGCACTGTTAGCGGCAGTGTTGAACTGCAGTGTAACGGGCTTCTGCGCTTCGTTCTTGAACGCCATAACGACGCCTGTAGTGCCCAGCTTCTCAGTAAGCGTGCTGAGCAGCGTCAACGAGTCGGCTGTCTGAAGATTGGCTTCGAACGCCTCCTTGCCGCCGGTCTTTACGTTGATGGTGCCCTCGGGCTTACACTGCGACAGCAGTTCAAGCATTTCGTGCATCGACTTGAACGCACGTGCGCTGTTCACTGTGGGGTCGAGTCGGTAGTCGCCACTCGCCGACCATGTGTTAGCGGGGTTGATTATTATCTGCTGTTCGGCGGTTACGGTCTTCACTATGCCTCGCGCCGTGAGACGCACGGTGTATGTGCCGGCTTCGGCGTAGCTGTGCATAGGGTTGCGCTCGGTGCTTGTAGTGCCGTCGCCGAAATTCCACTCGAATGTCTTTGCGTTCTCGCTGCTGAGGTTGGCAAACTGTGCGCGGTTCATATATGTCTCTACAGAGAACCTCGCTTGCAGGTCGCCTTCCTCGGGTGTGCTCACCACGAGTCGACCCGATCGGTTAGTGAAGTTGATGGCAGCGTCGGCAGTTGTTGTGCCAGCGATATCGCTGAACTTCACCGTGTATACACTGTCCTTCAGCGCATCCTGCGCTATCACCGGTATGCGCACCACCACTCCATCGTGCTCCACAATCAGCGTTCCGCCCTCCAGACTCACGCTCAGCACGCTGTCTTCCTGCACTGCCTGAACGGTATAGGCATCGGTGCGCAGCGTCTTCTGTATATTGGCAACATCCACCGTAAGGTTCTTCGGCAGATGCAGCTTGAAGCTGAGCGTCTTCACATTGCCCGTGTTCTGCATGTATATAGGCAGGAGCGTTGTCTCGCCGCGATACATGGATGTAGTAGTGGCGTAGAGGCTATGGCGCTGCTTGGTGTCGGTAGACGGTTCGCTGGGCGACGACGGCTTGAACTCGAAGTGTGCCACGAGGTGCACGTCCTCTTTGCCCATCGTACCGCTGAACGTGCGATACTGTCCGATTATTTCGGAACTGCCTTCGCGCGTCCAACCCTTGAACTCATAGTCGCTCACGCTGTATACCTCAACTCTGAACGTGTTGCCCTCTGACACAGAGAAGCCGTTGCTCTGATAGAACCCTGTCAAACCTGCGGGGTCGCACTTGAAGTAGACCTTATGTTTCGGCTTAGTCTCGTTAGGCTCAGCCGGACTGCCCGGCGTGAAGCGGTAGTGGGCGGTGATGGTCTCGTCGTTCTCTGTAACGGTGTAGCGCACCGTGCGTTCTGTAGAGATAACGGTTCCGTCGCTTGTTGTCCAGTTTACGAACGTATAGTCGCTGTAAGTAGACGCCGTATAAGAGTAGGTGACGCCCACGGCATACTCCTTCACCTCGCTCGTCTTTATCGACGAGGGGTCGTAGGCTATGGTGAGTAGGCTTGTCTTCTGATACTCGTAGTTGGCGGTGAGTGTCTCATTGCTGTTCAGCTTGCGGTGGGTGAACGAGCTGCTTGTGCTCACCACCTTGCCATCAGCGTCGGTCCAGTTCTTGAATAGCCAGTTGGCGCTTCGGGCTACAGCCTTCACGTTCACATTGGCGTTCACGACATACAGTCCGCCTCCACTCACGGTGGCAGCCTCAGCGGGCTGGGCTTTCAGCGTCAGCTTGTAGCGCGCTCCCGGTTCGGGAGGGCTGTCGGGGTTGAAGTCCTGTCCTCTCGCCACCATGCTTAGCAGCATGGCGAGGAGAGTCAGTATATATCTTGACTTGATCATAGTAGCTTTACTTTACTATTTTCTTATGATTCTGAATATAGATGCCCTTCTTGTCGGTGTTGCTCACGCGACGTCCGTCGATAGTGTATATAGCATCGTCGGTCTTTGCGTCAGTAGCTACGGTGTTGATGCCCGTAGTGGTCGTCTCGAAGGTGAGTGTGAAGCGGTCGTCTGCGTATCCCTCGGCAGCGCTGAAGGTGTACGGCATCTCTACCTCCACACCGTAGTCGAGCAGCTTGGCTCCCAGTTCGTTGCGGTCTATAGCGATGGTATATACGTCGTCGGCTGGCAAATACATGCCCAGCGCCACGCTACCGCTGCGGTGAGCTCCCTCGTTCACAGCCAGCTGGTCTGCTCCGGCGATGGTGTATATCTGCGGTGTGCCCTCGTATGCCATCATCTTCACAGCGTCGTTGTCGGCGCAGAAGTCGTCAGAAGCGTTGGCGTTCACCACTACGCGTGTGCGGTCGGTGCGGTCGGTGCATGTCAGAGCTACGTCTACCAGCTTTCGCTGCACCTGCTTGCTGCGTGCTGCGCGGCGCATAGCCAAAGCCGAGTGGTCGATAGTCTTGTTGATCTGTCTGCCAGCTGGCTGGAAGATGATGGCATCAACCAGTGCGGGCTTCTGTACGAAGAATGCCTGCAGCGGTGAGAGTACGAAATTGTCGTCGGTAGCACTATATGCCTTGTATGTGCGGTTGTCAACATCCCATGTTGTGATAGGTGCTGCGAAATCCATATAGTAGATGTCGTAGAAGCAAGGATAGGGGTTACCCACGAGGTTCCATCCTGCGTTGGCGCTCTCTTCGGCAGCATACTCTACAAGCGGTGTGGTTATGGCTTCGCTGCGGAAGATGGCGTTATGTGTCTCCTCGGTAGCAGGGAAACCAACGTCGCCTTCCTTGCTTGAACGGAAAATATATCCCTTGCCAGTTTGCAGAACAGCGTCGGCAGACACGTCTTTCCAGTTGCCGCTTGCGCCATTTGTAGCACGCAACTCTGAGTCGTAATAGCGCACAGCGATAGCAGTGCCTTCAGGCAGAATGATGTCGCTGCGCTTCACGTCGAACGGCATACACAAATAATACCAGTAGCCATAGCCAGAGGTGGCGCCTATAAAGAAATCGAACTGCGAAGATGTAGATGTCATCTCCTTGCAACGGCTGATGAGCGAAGAGGATGTCTCACCTATATTCATATACTGGGTGTACTTGCCGAATGCCTGCGCATTGTCACCGTTTACGATAAGCGATCCACCCTTGCCGATGTATATATCCGGCGAGTTCGGGATGCGTGCATTGCTGGTAAGCTCCAGCTTCTTGTAGATGTTCACCTTGTCGGGTGTGTTCGGATTCGGCTCCACCTTTGTGAACTTGCTCCAATAGTTGTCGAGCTTATAGCTCACCATGGCATATTCGGGAACGTAAAGTGTTACGCCAGAAGTTGAGTAGAACGGATAATAACTGGTGTTGTTATAAACTGAAGGTGGTGCAGGCGCAGTTACATACACCTTTTTCAATGAAGAACTTGTGGTATAAAAGCATCTACTATCCAAATTAGAGACAGAAGAACCAATATGCAATTCTTCAAGAGCATTACAATCCGTAAATGCGTATTCATTAATCCTACTTATATTGTTACCCAATACAACTTTCTTTAAACCCGTACAGGTAATAAAACAACGAGTTCCAATGGTTTCAACTGTTGTTAAATCAACATCTGTCAGAGTATTGCATTCCCTATAAGCTTCAGACTTGAGTGTTTTAGCGTTTGAGAAATTGAAATTTTCCAATTTTTTACAACAATAGAATGCGCTGCCACCTACTGTAACAGGTGCCAAATCACTGACACTCCTCAACTCACTACAATAATTGAAAGCACCACTTTCTATCGTCTTTACGTTTTCGCCGCCTTTGACAACAGCAAGCTTCTCACAGCTATTAAAACAATAATTACTTATTTCTGTCAATCCGCAGCCTAAGGTCACACTTGTAAGTCTGTCGTTATCGTTAAATGCATAACCTCCAATATATTTAACATTTGCAGGTATTATAACCTCTGTTAAAAAATTTTTATAGAACGCATAAGAATAGATACTATCCAAACTTTCTGGCAACACAAGCCGACCGACAAGAGAGCGTTCGTAAAAAGCTTTTTCGCCAATAGTCTTAAGTTGGGCAGGGAATTCAATAAAGCGCAAAGAAGTCTTGGCAAATGCACTTGCAGGTATTGCTGTAATGTCGACATCTTTCATATCAATAGCCCAAAGACCAGTCATATTGCTGATAGTATTCCAGTCTGCTGCATTCATCTTGCCGGTAAGACGCAGGTAACGCATATCGGGCAACGTGTTAACAAGCGCCAACGCCTCTACACCGAGGGTGCCTGGAGCAGAGAGATTGATTGTCATATACTGACTATCTAAGTTTTGAAAGCGGATATTGCCAATAGAAAGAACCTGACTATAGCTATTGGAAAGGTAATAAAAATGATAATGGGTTAATTCTAACACATGCTCACCTTCATCCAAGTCAAAAAAATGAGTCTGAGTTGTTAGGGTTTTATTGGCAGTATTAATATTCATATCCAGATTGCCATCCATATACACTTTTCGATAGTCGGAGCTTGAATAAGGGTCAAAAGTGAAATCGTACTTTATTGTAATACGTCCTTTAGCTCTAAACTTAATCGTAATAGTGGAAGATAAATTTTGATTTATCTTACCTACTGTACTCGACGCCATTCCGTCTGCGACGGTCCATGGGTTCGCCTCGTCGTTAGTCACTTCCGTCACCTCGATATCATCGGAGGTGGTGATGAGCGCTCGCAGCTGTTCGTCTATGGCAGCTACGGCAAATTGCAGCCCTGACAATATCAAGACCGCAAGCATGAAAATTCTTTTCTTCATATTATGTTCTGTTTTTTGATTTTGCTAATGGGTTGTTGTGTTTTACGATTGGTCGCTGTCCGACGGTGCGGGTTGGCCGTTGCCCGACGGTGCGAAGCGGCGCTTACCATTCGATTTCGTTCTCCGTCTCGTCGTCGTCCTCGGTCAGGAAGCCGCTCCCCCAATAGTTGCGTGGCGGACTCTGCATTGGCGGCGGTGTTCCTCCTCCTCCCCCGCTGGCATTGCCGCCACTGCCGATAGTAGGACCACCCGGCGAAGCGGCGATGGGAAGGATCAGACCCACCTCTATCGAGAGGGTCACAGGTGTTTGATACTTCTTCTTTACTCTTTTCATCGTTATATATTGTTTCGTTTTTGTTTACTGACCCTATGTCAAAAAAAATGCAAAACTTAATTTATATTTTTATATATGTAGCACAGGTGCAATATCGTGTTTAGTTTCCGCTGCAAAGTAAGCGGAAAAATTGCTAAAAGACTTGGATATTTTTTACAAAAATAGCCAATTTCTATCAAAATCGCCTGTTTTTGGTATATTTCCGCCCGATATTTACCTATTAGCCCCAAATCGGTCATTAGAACGTTTACATTATTTTTTTATGACAGCTTGCAGCCTTTTGCTTTTTTACAAGGTGCCTTTTGTCCGTTTTAAATCCGGAAAAACACCTTGCCTGCACAATAAATTCCTCAGAAAGGAGTGTTTATCTCAGTTTTTATATTTACCTTTGCCATATATCAGATGTTCTTTATCTAAGTTTTTGTAAGATTGCAAGTCTGCTAATTTAAGGTAAAGACGGAAGACAACGAGACCTGATTTTATCGATGAATACGGGATTTTTTAACCCAATCGGTCATTAGGGCTTGTCTGGATTTTGCTCTTTTAGAAGAGTGGATTTTGTTTGGCTTTTAATGAGTAATAGTGGGCTATTACGAATTGAAAACAAGCAAAAGACGCCTTATAAAAGACAAAAGACGGCAAGCAGTATATAAATAAACAATGGAACGGCCTAATGACCGTTTGGGGTTTAATCATAAGAAACCAGAAACATAACAAATATGGATTATATATTTGAGACCAAGATGATGGTGCGCGACTACGAATGCGACATCGAGGGAATAGTAAACAACGCCAACTACCTGCACTACGCCGAACACACAAGACACCTGTTCTTGCAGAAATGCGGACTCAGCTTCGCAGAGATGCACAGAAGAGGAATCGACGCCGTGGTGGCAAGGATGAACCTGCAGTTCAAGACTCCTCTCAGATGCGACGACGAGTTCTTCTCCCGTCTGAACCTCACCAAGGAGGGAATAAAATACGTGTTCCATCAGGACATCTACCGTGCGTCGGACAACAAGATATGCTTCAAGGGAGTGATTGACCTGGTCTGCATCGTTGACGGCAGACTCGCCAACAGTCCCGAATACGACGATGCCTTCAAGGAATATATAAACAAATAAGACGATTCGGATGGATACAGCACAGCAAGAAAGACTCAATGCCCTGACGCTGTCGAGAATGGGATTCTACAATATCCCAGCGATGAGGGAACTGCTCCACAGGGCAGGTTCATTCACAAACATTGCCGACCATCATGACAACATACTCGACATCGTGCCCGACTGTCCGAAGCGTCTCGCCAACTCGCTTAAAGACATCGCCCCACTGCAGCAGAGAGCGGAGGAGGAACTCGAATATGCGGTTGCCCATGACATACAGGTGCTGCTGATATCCGACGACGACTATCCGCAACGGCTGAAAGAGTGCAACGACGCACCGCTCGTACTCTTCTATAAAGGCAATGCCGACCTCAATGCCAAACGGGTGATCAATATCGTGGGAACACGCCACGCCACACAGTATGCCGACGACTGCATACGCAAGTTCATTGCAGACATCAAGGTGATGTGTCCCGAGATCCTCATTGCCAGCGGACTGGCATACGGTGTGGACATCATGGCGCACAGACACTCGCTGGAAAACGGCATACCCACTGTGGGAGTGCTTGCCCACGGACTCGACAACCTGTATCCGCCACGCCACAGGGAGACGGCAGACAGGATGGTGGGATGCGGTGGACTACTGACGGAGCATTTCACTAATACCAATGCCGACAAGGTGAACTTCGTGAGGCGCAACCGCATCGTGGCAGGCATGTCAGACGCCACCATACTCGTGGAGAGCGCTGCAAAGGGCGGCGGACTCATCACTTGCTCGCTGGCTAACTCATACAACCGCGACGTTTTCGCATTCCCCGGCAGAATTGGCGACAGCCTCTCTGAAGGATGCAACAAGATTATCCGCAACCGGTCAGCACAGATGGTAATATCGGCGGAATCATTCGTCAGCGACATGGGATGGGAGACTGACGCACAGCTCGCCACAGCCCAGAAGAACGGTATAGAGAGGAGTCTCTTCCCCGAAGTGGAAGGCGACGCAAAGACAATAATCGACGCTCTCGCCAAGAACAACGACCAGCAGATGAACGTGCTTACGGCATCCACAGGATTACCGATAAACAGGCTCACCGCCCTGCTCTTCGAACTGGAGATGAAGGGAATGGTAAAGGCACTGGCTGGAGGAATGTATCATTTGATTAGTTGACAAGGAGACAAGTTGACAAAGAGACGAGTTGACAAGGAGTAAAGTAGACAATGAGACAATGAAAATAGGAAACATACAATTTGGAGATCACCCTCTGTTTCTCGCACCGATGGAAGACGTAACCGACATCGGATTCCGTATGCTATGCAAGAGATACGGGGCATCTATGGTATACACCGAGTTCGTGAGCGCAGAGGCTCTCGTAAGATCGGTGAAAAGCACCGTAAACAAACTCACCATCAGTGATGAGGAGCGCCCCGTGGGCATCCAGATATACGGACGCGACGTGGAGTCGATGGTAGAGGCGGCAAAGATAGTGGAAGACCAGGCACATCCCGACGTGATAGACATCAACTTCGGCTGCCCCGTGAAGAAAGTGGCTGGAAAAGGTGCCGGAGCCGGCATGCTGCAGAACGTGCCACTGCTGCTCGACATCACGAAAAACGTGGTGAAGGCGGTAAGCACTCCCGTCACGGTGAAGACGCGACTGGGATGGAGCAACGACAACCTCATCATCTGCGACCTCGCCGAACAGCTGCAGGACTGCGGCATACAGGCTCTCACCATACACGGAAGGACGAGGGCACAGATGTACACCGGTTCTGCCGACTGGACTCTGATTGGCAAAGTGAAGAAGAACCCGCGAATCACCATCCCCATCATCGGCAACGGCGACATCACATCGCCGGAGGAAACGAAACGGGCTTTCGAGGAATATGGCGTTGACGCCGTGATGATAGGGCGTGCCACCTTCGGACGCCCATGGATATTCAAGGAGATACGCGACTATCTCGACGGCAAGGAGGCTGACCCCGAGATGACATTCAACTGGATGCTCGACGTGCTCGAAGAGCAGCTGCGCATCAATGTGGAACGCATCGACGAATACCGCGGCATACTGCACACAAGGCGCCACCTCGCCGCAAGTCCGATATTCAAGGGAATACCAAACTTCCGCCAGACCCGCATCGCCATGCTACGTGCAAACACGATGGACGAACTGATGGGAATCCTCGAAGAACAGAGAAAATAAACCCGAATCCTGTTACCGGTTTGGGGCAACCCCGAACAGGTCATTATGCCTATTCGGGGTTAATGATTACAGTTCAAGCGAATCCGCGTCATAATATTGAAAAACGTATATAAAAAGGAGACCACAATATTATGAACATATCCATGAAAGAATGGATAACGGGCGTTATCCAAAATCATAAGACCGTCGCCGTGCCCGTGATGACGCATCCCGGCATAGAACTGACGGGGAAGAGCGTGAGGGAGGCTTGCTGCGACGGACAGACCCACTTCGAGGCTATCAAGGCTCTCGCCGGGAAATACCCTACGGCGGCAGCCACCGTAATCATGGACCTCACAGTGGAGGCAGAGGCTTTCGGAGCAGACGTACACTTCACCGAGGATGCCGTGCCTGCCGTTATCGGTCATCTGCTGAACAATGCCGATGACATAAAGGCGCTAAAGGTGCCGTCGCTGAAGGCTGCCAGAGTGCCTGAATATCTCAAGGCGAACCTGCTCTCGGCAAGGGCTGTCAACGACCGTCCTGTGCTGGGCGGATGTATCGGTCCGTTTTCGCTCGCCGGCAGACTCTACGACATGTCGGAGATAATGGTGCTGATATACCAAGACCCCGACGCTGCCCACACGCTGCTGGCAAAATGTACGGAGTTCATACTGAAATACTGTAGGGCACTGAAGATGACGGGCGTCGACGGAGTGGTGATGGCAGAACCGGCGGCAGGACTGATGTCCGACGACGACTGCAAGCGCTTCTCTTCCGACTACATCAGATATATCGCAGGACAGGTGCAGGACGACTCTTTCAGCATCGTGCTGCACAACTGCGGCAACACGGGCCACTGCACAAAGGCGATGGTGGCTACAGGAGCGGCAGCCTACCATTTCGGCAACAAATGCGACATGCGGCAGGTGATAAAGGATGTGCCGCCGACGGCTCTCGCCATGGGAAACATCGACCCCGTGTCTGTGTTCAAGGAGGGCACACCGGAACAGATGTACAAGACGACAACACGACTGCTGCAGGAAATGAAGGAGTATCCCAACTTCGTTCTCTCCAGCGGCTGCGACACACCGCCACACACTCCGATGGAGAACATCGACGCTTTCTTCAAGGCTCTCGACGACTTTGACAAGACCATTTAAGTCATTTTACAGTCTCCAAAACATTGGTTTAGGATGTAGTCATCAGCGCAACTTACATAAACCCCAATCGGCCATTAGGCAGTTTTATGTGATATTTTAAACTGCTTGCAGTCTTTTGTCTTTTATAAGGCGCCTTTGCATCCCCTTTACCAACGTTGTCATTTCATGAATACTTTGGGCACGGTTTGGACACAGATCGTGCCCATTTGGGGCAAGCACCGTGCCCCAAGTGAGAAAGCACGTTGCCCCACATGGGCAAGCACCGTGCCCAATTCTTGTCGGTTTTGTTATCCTTGCCTATGATTGTGAGTCGGCTATTTGGAAACAAAGACCAACCAGAGAAATGACTGTACTTTTATGGGGCTTGCAAAAGTCTTACCAGACAGCACAATAGCTCCGATGATACTTTATGATACTTCTATGATACTTTTCTGTAAAGAATCCGGAAAAGTATCATTACCCCTAACTCGTTCAGCTGATGCACTTTAGATACATCCAGCACCCCCGAAAATGATACTTTGACACTTTTCTTCAGGAAAAAAACATATTGTTATTCCCGGATTTTTCGTTGTGTCTTGATAACATTTCATCGAAAATTCTTGTGTATCTCAAGTATTTTATAGAATTTTGTATAAGAGTCTTACGAACGCTGACTGACACGGGATGGCATATACGCCACTAAAATCCTATAAATCAACGGAGTAACGGACTCGACAAATGTATTATCATCTAAAAACAATTCCGCCTACGGGTTAACATTAACAACACAACCATTATGAGAGTAGGATTATTCGTCCCCTGCTATGTGGACGCCCTGTATCCAGAGGCTGGTGTAGCCACATACAAGTTGCTCAAGCACTACGGACTTGACGTGGAGTATCCTGAGCGGCAGACATGCTGTGGACAACCGATGGCAAACGCCGGTTTCCAGGACAAGTCGATGAAAGTGATTGAGTCTTTTGATGAACTTTTCAAAGACTATGACTACATCGTCGCCCCTTCTGCATCGTGCGCCGCATACGTGAAAGTCTATTATCCCAAAATTCTGAAGGGCAAGCACGAATGTGTCTCTTCAGGCAAAATCATGGATATAGTGGAGTTCCTCCACGACGTGCTGAAGGTGAAGGAGGTGCCGGGAAAGTTCCCCCACCCTGTCAGCGTGCATAACAGCTGCCACGGAGTGAGAGAGCTGAACCTGTCGTCGCCCTCGGAATGCAACGTCAAGCCATTCAACAAGATTATCGACCTCTTGCAGCTCGTCGACGGCATCACCATCCATGAGCCGGAAAGAAAGGACGAGTGCTGCGGCTTCGGCGGTATGTTCTCCATCGAGGAGCCTGCCGTTTCCACCCGTATGGGAGAAGAGAAGATAAAGAGACACATCGCCACCGGGGCGGAATATGTCACGGGACCCGACTCTTCGTGTCTCATGCACATGGCTGGCATCGCCAAGAAAGAGAAGATGCCTATCAAATTCATTCACGTAGTCCAGATATTAGCAGCAGGGTTATGAGCACAATACATTCCAAGAGAGCCGCCCGCTTTGTGGCGGATGCAGAGAAGACCAGTTGGCACGACGCCACCTTCTGGTCGGTGAGAGAGAAGCGCGACAAGATGGCACAGCAGCTGCCGGAGTGGGAAGACCTGCGCGAGCATGCCTCGCAGATAAAGAAGCACACCATCACCCATCTGGCGGATTATCTGAAGCAGTTCTCGAACTCTCTGGAGAGCCGCGGAGTGAAGGTGCATTGGGCGAAGGATGCCACGGAGTTCAACGAGACAGTACTTTCCATTCTGCAGAGCCACGGTGTGAAGAAGATGGTGAAGTCTAAGTCGATGCTCACCGAAGAGTGCGAGATGAACCCCTATCTGGAGCAGCACGGCATCGACGTGGTGGAGACCGACCTCGGCGAGCGTATCATCCAGCTCCTGCATCAGAAGCCGAGCCATATCGTGATGCCTGCCATCCACCTCAAACGCGAGGAAGTGGGCAGGATGTTCGAGGAGAAGGGAATATCGAAGGAGAAAGGAAACTACGACCCTACTTATCTCACCCATTGCGCCCGTCTCCATCTGCGCGACCAGTTTATGCAGGCTGGTGCCGGCATGACGGGATGCAACTTCGGTGTGGCTGCCACCGGCGACTGCGTGGTATGCACCAACGAGGGAAATGCCGACATGACAACATCAATGCCGAAGCTGCATATAGTGGCGATGGGAATAGAGAAGATAGTGCCCGACTACAAGTCGCTTGCCATCTTCCAGCGCTTGCTCTGCCGCAGCGCCACAGGACAGCCCACCACTGCCTTCACATCACACTTCCGCCAGGCACGACCCGGAGGAGAGATGCACGTGGTGCTCGTGGACAACGGCAGAAGCGACATGCTGGCTGACACCGAACATTGGCAGACGCTGAAATGTATGCGCTGCGGAGCCTGCATCAACACATGTCCCGTATACCGCCGCTCGGGAGGATACAGCTACACGTATTTCATCCCTGGTCCCGTGGGGGTGAACCTCGGCATGCTGCGCGACCCACGGAAATACAGCGACAACGTTTCGGCTTGCACTCTCTGTCTCTCTTGCGACAATGTATGCCCATCGAAGGTAGGACCTGGCTCGCAGATATACGTATGGCGACAGAGTCTGGAGAAACTGGGAAAAGCCGACAAGCTGAAGAAGGCGATGTCGGCAGGTATGGAATATCTGTTCGACCGCCCTGCCCTCTACACCACAGCCTTGAAATTCGCTCCGCTCGCCAACTATGTTCCTGACTGCCTCACCAACATCGGCAACATCAACGCATGGGGTATCGGGCACGCCATGCCTGAATTCGCAAAGAAATCATTCCATGAACTGTGGAAGGAAGGAAAAGTGAAGTAGGAAGTGGGGAGAAACAATTCGCAAGACAAGCATGAAGAAACAATTCGCAAGAGAGTATGAAAAAAGAAGATTTTCTGAATAAGTTGCGTCAGAACACGCACTTTCAATACGATATGCCAAAGGAGGAGATAAAAGGCATCGAATACGAAGACACACTGAAACAGTTCATCGAGATGACGGAGTCGGTGGGCGGACATGTCATCACCGACGCTTCTGCCGGTTCCGACCTTAATGCCTTGGTGTGCAGGGCATACCCTGACGCCAGGGTATTTGCCTCAAACCTGGAGGAAATAACTATGGAAGGCTTGAAGGCAAATGCCGGCAACGGAGCTGCCGCCGTGGAGCTGCGCAATCCCGACACCGTGGCGGAGGCCAACGACCTCAACGGAACCGACGTGGCAATCGTGAGAGGCACGGTGGGAGTGGCAGAGAACGGATGCATCTGGATTCCGCAGACGATGAAGGAGAAGGCCTTGCTGTTCATATCCGAATATCTCGTGATTGTGCTCGACAAGAAGAATGTCGTAAACAACATGCACGACGCATACGCCAGCATAGAGATGGACTCACGCTACAATTTCGGAACGTTCATCAGCGGACCGTCAAAGACCGCCGACATCGAGCAGGCTCTTGTCATCGGTGCACAGGCAGCCCGCGGAGTCACCGTGGTGCTGGTGGACGAATAAGTATTTTGGCACTAAATCCCGAACCGGGTCTTATTGGGTGAGGGTAACAAAAGCAGAATGTTGGTTTTATGGGGTTGTCATCCAACCGTCATAAAACCAACATTCTTTATAATCCTATCTTATCTATTCCGTGCTACGGTATTATCAGTTGCCGTTGAAAAACACATAGAGGGCTATCATCACCACGGCAAGCGACACCCATGCTATGATGACACTCCTTGCCGGTTTTTCATTCACAGCCACGATGACGTGTTTCTCGTTGGCATTCATGTCATACAGACTTACCACTATCATCATCGCTACCAGACCGATGAAGATGAAGAACGAGAGGAGCATGAAATGCACCATCTCAGAAAATCCCGGTATCACCCAAAGATAGAGTATTCCTGTGCCGATGCTGAGCACCGTGCCGAACGTCAGAGTCATGTTGGCGGCAAGTGTGGTGCAGCGCTTCCAGAACACTCCCATCAGGAACACTGCCGCCATCGGCGGAGCGATGAAGCTGAGCACAGACTGGAACACATTGAACAGGTCCATACCCTTGATGCCGTCTACGGCAACCGTGATGACGATGGACACCAAGGCTCCGAGAACGGTAACGACACGTCCCGTCTTGCGGATTTCTTCGGGAGATGCCTGCGGACGGATGTTCTTCACATAAATGTCCATGGTGAACACCGTACTCAAGGCATTCAGGGCAGAGCCGATAGTGCTTATCAGAGCCGCCGTAAGCACTGCAAGCACCAATCCCACCATACCGGCAGGGAAAAGCTCATAGACGAGCTTTAAATAGGCGTCATCGGCATTTACCTGCACATTGCCGAAGAACCCTGTCTTGACCATGGCGAAGCATACCACTCCGGGAAGGATGTATATCGCCACATCCAGAATCTTCAGCCATCCGGTGAAATTGGCTCCCCGCTGTCCTTCGCTCAGGTTGCGCGCTGCAAGCACCGGCTGCACCATAGACTGGTCGGTACACCAGAACCACACACCCATGATGGGATAGCCGAGGATGATAGGCAGCCACGGATAGCCGGGGTCGGTATTAGGACGGAAGAGGTTCCAATAGTCTGACGGCACCACATCGGGATTGGCAAGCACTGCTATGCCATGAGAGAAAGACTCGCCGCCGAGCTTCCATATTCCCACTACCGTAAGCGTTGCCGACACGATGATGAGCAGCACCATCTGATAAACGTTGGTATATGCCACGGCTTTCAGTCCACCGAGCATAGTGAAAAACGCTGATATGGCGAGAAGCAGCATTGCCGAGAGCCACATCGGCATGCCGAACACCTGGCGGATTATGATTCCTCCGGCAAAGAGCGTGAGAGCAAGCCAAGAGATGAGTATCGTCACTATGGTATACCATGCCAGGATATTGCGTGTGGAGTCGCCGAAACGCAGTCCCATAAACTCCGGCAGCGTGGAGATGCCGGTGCCAAGATATCGTGGAGCGAACACGAAGGCGAGCAGGGCGATGAACACGAAGGCGTACCATGCGTAGTTGCCAGACACGATGCCGGTGGAGAATCCGGCACTGGCTGATGCGATGAGCATCGACGGACCGACATTGGTGCCCCACATGGAGAAACCAATATGATGCCAGCGCAGAGAGCGGCTGGCAAGAAACATGTTTCCGCTTTTCTTTGCCTTAGAGCTTGCCCACATTCCTATGGCAATGAGCACCACAAAGTAAGCGACAAGGATTATCCAATCAAGTGCATCAAGATTTTGAGTATTCATAGGTTTTGTAGTTTTAAACCCACCCGGCTCCCATCGGGGATGGCAAGGGTGGGTCTTATTGTTTTATTCGTTTTATTTCCTATCTGTATTCGTCTTATTTTCCCATCAGCTCCTTGGCTACGGCAACGGCAGAGTTTGCATTGTCGCTATAGCCGTCGGCACCGATCTCGTCAGCGAAGTTTTGTGTCACGGGAGCACCACCAACCATCACTTTCACGTTCTGGCGTATTCCGGCATCTTCAAGAGCCTGGATAACATCTTTCATATATGTCATGGTGGTTGTAAGCAGCGCACTCATGCAGAGAATGTCGGCATTATAGTCTTTTACAGCCTCAACGAACTTGTCGCTCGGCACGTCGATGCCGATATTCTTCACCTCGAAGCCGCAACCCTCGAGCATAGAGGCAACGAGATTCTTGCCTATGTCGTGGAGATCGCCCTTCACGGTTCCTATCACTATCCTGCCCAGCGTAGTGGATGCCTGTCCGGCGAGCAGCGGCTTCAGAATCTCAAGAGCCGCCTTCATGGCACGTCCTGCCATCAGCAGCTGCGGCACGAAGGCTTTACCGTCCTGGAAGCGTTGTCCCACCTCACTCATGGCGCGTATCATCTGACCGTTTATGATGTCCTGCGGAGCCACGCCTTCATCAAGAGCACGCTTGGTGGCATCGGCAGCCTTGTCGCCTTTGCCGGCGAGGATTGCCTCAAAGACTTCCTCTGCTGCATTGCTCTCCGGCTTGGATGTGGCTACAGGGGCGGCATCGTGGTCGATGCCGCAGGAGCATTTCTTCTCTTTCACAGGAGCACTAGAATCTCTAGAAATGCTAGAAAAACTAGAAATTCTAGAAAGACTAGAATCACTAGAAACGCTAGAAAGACTAGAAACGCCAGCCCCCCCAGAATTTCCAGCCCTTCCAGGATAGTGAGGAGTGATGAACAATCCTTCTATCGGCTGCACGAGCTTTGCTATCTCACGGATATGCAAATCGTCAGTACCGCAGCATCCACCAACCACGTTCAGCAGATGAGCCTCAACGATTGGCCATATCTCGACCTGCATCATCTTTGGAGTGTCGAGGTAGTGACCGTGTTCGTCCGGCAATCCCGCATTCGGGAACATACTTATATAATAGCCGGTCTCGGCAGCCATACGCTGGATGATAGGAGCCATCTTGGCGGCATTGAGCGAACAGTTAAGTCCTACGCTGAACACGCTGTCGTCATTAAGACTCTTGACAAAGTCCACTACCGACTGTCCGAGCATGTTGTGTCCATCCTCGCTTGCCACAGTGAAGCTCATCATTATAGGCAGACGGAAGCCTTTCTTCAGCATCACTTCCTTGCAGCACCACAAGGCAACCTTGGCATTCTCTATGTCGAATATCGTCTCTATAAGCACGGCATCCACGCCGCCATCTATCAAAGCCTCTATCTGCTCATAGTAGGCATCATGAAGGATATCCTCGTTGAACTCCGCACTTTCTCCGATAGACAGGGTCTTGCTTGTAGGACCGACACTACCAAGCACATAACGGGGCTTACGCGGATTCATCAATGTATAGTCATCAGCCTCTTTCCTTGCCAGTCGGGCAGCTTCAAGGTTTATCTCCCTTGCATAGTCCTGCAGATGCTTGTCGGCAAGCGAGACGCGCTGTGAATTGAACGTATTCGTGGTGATGAGGTCTGAACCTGCTTCAAGGAAACGGCGGTGCATACTTGTCACAATCTCCGGACAAGTAAGAGCAAGCAGGTCGTTTGTTCCACGGACCTCCCCGTCGAAGTCTTTGAATCTCTCCCCACGGAACTCCTCTTCTGTGAGCTTATACTGCTGGATTGTGGTTCCTGTAGCACCGTCGAGAACGAATATCCTTTCCTTTGCCACGGCATCCATCGACGGTCTGCCGAGAGTAGCAGCCTTGAGAGGCAGGGCTTTCATCTTGTCGTCAACGGCAGAAGCGGCATTGGCATCCCCGCTTTCTATCTTGTCGATGATGGCCATCACCTCCTCATCGGGAGTCATGGTCTTGTTGATACGGATAGTGTTGTCGGCGGCTTCCGGCTCGTCGGCGCTCTCCTGGTATTCCTCCACTATACGCAATGCCTTCTCCACCTCGTCCTCGTTGTGGAAATCCATTTCGATATGCACTCCGTCGCCACCGATATTGTCGAGCAACGGACGCAGTTCGTCGAGGGTCACCCAGCATGCCATGATGCTTTTTCCTCCTGCAAGAATCTTCTTGTAGAGGTCATACCACTTGGGCGATCCGCCCTGTGGCTCTCCCACTCCCGGAGTCCACTGTATGGCGTTGAGCTCTTCTATCTCAAGCAGGGCTGGCAGATGGTGCATTGCCCCCACACCGTCGAGATGATACAGCGTGTAGTCTATCTTCTGACACTGCTGACGGATGAAGGGCTGCACAAAGCGTCGGTAATCCTCCACGCTGATCATCGTGGAGATGTCGCTCTGCAGCTTTGTCATCTTTCCCGGTGCCCACGATGAGAAATAGCAGAATGCCATCTCGTCGCCCTCACGGATAATGTCGTATAGCTCGTCGAAGACCTGGAAGTATATGTCGTTTATCTGCTGCATCTGCCGCTCCAGCACTTCGGGTTGCATCACGGTGTCGAGAAGCACCTTGTCGGTGCCCTTCATGGCGGCGAGCACATCCATGCCTTCCATCAGGTCGGGCATGCCCACATAGTAGTTGCCTTTGGCTTTCTTCTTGCAGGCACGCAGCAGGTCCTTGTGAAGCTGCCAGTTCTTGTTGACAGGGTCGTTGATGTCGAACTTGATGTCGTCGGTGTAGTTGGGGTCCGGATGTATCCAGATGGTATCATCTCCGCCCTCAAACACGCCGCCGAGGATGGCTGCAAGCGAACCGGGACCGAGCTGCGTGTTGGCAACAGGCAACATGTCGGCTTTCATCGAACTGTGTGCCACATACCAGTCGAGATATTCGGCACGCCATTCCGGGTCGAACCATTTCTGGTCGAGCGACTTCGGTGCCGGCGGCATGGGTACGTCGGCATGGGGCTTGACGCCTTCCTGGAAGTGTTCCCACATATTGAGCACGATGCCCTTATGGTTCCACCAGTCTATATAGTGTTTCTTGGTTTCTTCTAAATTGGGTTTCCACATAATTGTTATGATTTATAATTTTCTTGGGAAAGAGGATGGGAGGAATGGGAAGAATGGGACAAATAGGACACATAGGACACATAGGAGAAATAGGAGAAATACCACTCCAAACTACTCAATCCAGACTCCTCTCTCCTCATTCCTCTCTCCTCACTCAAATCTCAAATCCCTTAAACTCCTCGTTGATGATGAGATTCTTCACCTTGCTCATGTCCATGTCGTCGGTGCTGTCTACATCCTCCGGATAAACGGGGATTACGGCACCCTTGCGCACAAATACCGGCATACGGTCGAGCGGTGTCTCTATGTCCTTCAGCCATCTGCCACCGTCGCTTACCGAGAAGCGGTCGCCGGTGAAGAACTCTACCCATTCTCCTTCCGGCAGATATATGTCGCGACAGTTGTCGCTGCTCATTACGGGAGCCACAAGGAAGTCGTCGCCGAAATAGTATTCATCATCGATATGCCAGCAGTTGTTGTCTTCGGGATGATGGAAGATAAGTGCCTGCACGATGGTTGATCCGCTGTGTGTTGCCTTCTCGCTCTCGCGGAGGATATATGGAATGAGTTTGTAGCGCAGCTTCCACCAGCGCTTCACCATCGGTGCGATGTTGGGATAATGCCATGGCTCACGCTTGTTGGTGCCGTGGTATCGGATATGCGAGGAGAACACGCCGAACTGTGTCCAGCGCATATACACATCATCGCGGACAACGGAGTTCATGAAGTTTGGCAACGTATGGAATCCCGGCACGTCGTGGCTCCAGAAGGCAAAGCCGGAGAGTCCGAAATGGAGTCCGCCACGCAGCGAACCGGCGAGTCCCTCCCACGAACTGCAGGAGTCTCCGCCCCAATGCAGCGGATATCTCTGGCATCCTGCCCATGCGGAACGTGCCCACACGATGCCGTCGCCTGTCACCTCCTTCGTTATCTCGTATGCCGCCTTCTGATAGAGCAGCGAGTAGAGGTTGTTGAGGAGTTCCGGCGACATGTTCTCGTATTCGGCATCCATGTGGATATTCTCTCCGAAGTCGGTCTTTATACATTTCACTCCCATATCGAGAAGATTCTTCAGCAGACCTTTATACCAGTTTGTTGCCTTCTCGCTGGTGAAATCGATGGTGCCGGCATAGTCGAGGGCTGAGAAGTTGGAGCCCTCTGAATCCTTCTGCTTTGTGAGCTTGCAGATATAGTTGTTCTTGCGTGCCTCGTCAATCTGTTCCGCATCTTCTGCCACATACGGCAGGTGCCACAGCGACACCTTGAACCCTTTCTTGAGCAGTCCCTGCACAAAGGCTTTGGGGTCGGGGAAGCGTTCCTCGTTGAACTTCCATTCGCAGAGCCAGTCGGTCTTGAACCATCCCGTGTCGAGATGTATCACGTCGCACGGATAATGCTCCTTGCGCAGACGGTCGCAGATGGCGTTCACCTCGTCGGCACTGAAATATGTCATACGGCTCATCCACACTCCGTAGCTCCATAGCGGCGGCATGGAGGGATAGCCGGTGAGGTCGCGATAGCCCCTTGTTATCTGCTCCACGGTGTCACCGCCGATGATAAAGGCATCGACGAGAGCCTGGTCGCTGAGAAATTCCACAGAGCGTGTTGACACTCCGGCGAGCGACAGCTTGCTGTATGCCGTGGTGTGATAGAACACGCCATACATGCGGCTGGAGATATAAAACGGTATGTTCTTGTATGTGCGGCGGTTGTTCACTCCCTGTCCGTCCTGGTTCTTCAGGAAGAAAGTCTGTCCGCTGAGATCCATCTTCCCGAAGCGCTCTCCTGTTCCGGCGAAGCACTCGTTAAGCTTGCATTCGAACGACAGCGTGGCACGCTCTCTCCTGCCGTTCAGCTTGCAGTAAGCCAAAGGCAGGGCATCATAGCGTGGCGGCGAGAAGTGGTCGTAGGCGGCGAGTCTCACCTCATGCTTCCCGTCGGGATACAGTCGCATGTCGAGTGTCTCCTGCGGGTCGGGCAGCAGCTCGCTCCATCTGTCGAGCACCGGCTGCTGCATGTTTATCACCGCCCTTCTCACACCAGCCTCGTCGGTAATGATCCATTGGTCATCCACGAACTCCGCTTTCAGCGGCAACCGCTTCACACGAGCGCTCATCTGCAGCATCTCCGAGGTGTCTGAGGGCTGTTCTCCCCCGCATCCCATGAAGAGGCGGAGGATTCCGGGTTCATATTGTCGTATCACGAGAGTCTGTGTCTCCTGCGGCACATCGGTGTCGGGAGCCATATCGTTGGCAAGCTGCTGTTTCTGGAAAGGCACCTCCACGAGGATGTCTCCATCATTCTCTCTGACGGATGTCGGCTTGTATGCCTTCCACAGCGACTCATCTCTTTTGAGGTCTGTATCGAAATCCATGAAATCGAACAGATGGTAGTTTGTTGGTCTCATTGTGTATTGTTATATTCTATTGTTTTAGTAGTGGATTATCGCCTCAGTCTGCCGGCGGCTTCCTTCGTAGCCTTGTCCACCTTCGGTCCGTTGCCTTTTATCAGCATGTTCTTTCCCGGCTGGTTGTAGCCGAAGAATTCCTTCGGACACCAGTTGTCGGTGACGGTATATCCGTCGGTGGCCTCATCGAAATAGATGTAGAAGGCGCGGTCGTTGGTGGCGTATGGAGCCTCATGCAGGTCTTCTATCCTATTGTTCTTTATTTCTGATCCCGGCTGCGACGAGAGGGTGTATATCCCTCCCACATCATAGAGCTGACGGGCGAAGTCGTGCACGTAGTTGGCAACAATCCTGTTGTTGCGCATCCCGCTCTCCCGTGGGGTCCATCCCCACCCCACGCAGATGCCGGAGTAGTTGAGATGGTGCACCTCGTTATGGCTTATCTCGATATTGCTTACGTAGCCGGCTGCTATTCCCACACAGCTCCAGTCTTCGTTGGCGGCGTCGCTCACCTCATTGTCGGTAATCGTTATGGCGTCGCAAAGATCGGATGACACGAGCGGTTTGAAGGGCACATGGGTCTCGAAGCCCCCGTCAGGAAAATGTCCCACAAGGATTCCGGTGCCGCCGATGTCTGAGAAGGTGCATCCGCTGACCGTGGAACGGGAGGCAGCCAACTGATAGTCGAGTGCTGTCGCTCCGAGATGGACGAAGCGGCAGTCCTTGAAGTCTATGCCGCTGGCATGACGGATGCTGACGGCAGCTTCAGGACGGGCTATCCAAGCCTGGTTCTCAAGCGATGCCTTCTCCGGCAGTCCAGGCTTCTGCAGCTTGTAGGCGTCTGTCATGCGGAAACCACCCTGCAACGTCACCAGTCCTTCGTATAGCGGACGTGTCCATGCGGAGTGGGCGAATGTGATATTCTGGAACTGTATGTCGTGTACCGTACGCTCTCTCGTGCCGTCAACGGAAGCCAACGTTTCCATCACCGGCACTATGGCCTCGACTGTAGCCATGTCTTCTCCCTCTCGTGGCAGATAGTATATCCTGCCGGAGGGATAGTCCTGATACCACTCTCCCGGAGCATCGAGCAGCTGTGGGGCGTTGACGAGGCAGAACGACGAACTGCCTTTCTCACCGTCTATCACGGGTTGTGGCCATGGGTGTTCGAATTCAAGCTGACTTTCAGGTTCATGGAATGACACCTGAGTGTAGCCATTGCCGAGGGACAGCATTTCCTTTACTCTCAATATTGCTATCGCCCACCGCTGATGAACGAGCATTTCGAGTTCTCCTGCGCCGGAGAGGTCTTCTTTTGGCGTGGGTATAGTGATGGTGCGTGATGCCGCATCGAAGTCTTTCATGCGAATCATCTCGCCATAACGGCCCTGCTGTGCCCTGACCGCCTTGTTGCCGTTTATCCACAGCTGGCGGCAGTATACTATCCTGTTTCCGCTTCTTGGAGCATCTGCCACCCACACGCGGCTACGGACATTCTCAGGAATCCTCGTGTCTGAACATCCCTTATGCCAGCCGTCGAGAGGCATTCCTCCGCTTATCACCGTTGGTTTTCCGCCGTCATCACCGCATATCACAGTGGGCGAATCCGGTGTGCCGGAGTCTTCAGGGCGCAGGAACAGCGGTTTCTGCAGACGGTAGTCGCCGCCACAGAGGTGGATGCGGATGCCTCCAGCCGTTTCCTGTCTGTTGAGCCGGCGCCACTCCCTCGCCATCCTGATGGCGGCGGCAGGAGTGAGCAGAGGGGCGCTGACTGTGCCAGGAGCGGTGTCGCTGCCTGTAGGAGCCACATATATGTCGCCTGCCATAATGGGCGTTCCCATAAGGAACAGCAGGAGTGATGAGAATATTGTCTTTATCATTGTCTTGTAGGTAGTTTTTTTACGAAGGGAAGGGACACAGTATAATAATCCTCACCCTATATATCAAGACGTTTGCACACGCCTCTTTGTAATGCTCTTTATCATGAAAAAAAACGACAGACAGGTTTTCGCTGCAAGCCGGAACTGGAATATATGAAGAAAGCGGCAGACTAATCCCCAAACGGTAATCAGAACGTTTGTGGTTAATGCCGCCGCACTCCTCACTTTGCATCGTCTTTCGGAACGGAATTCTGCAGTATATATCTGTACTCCTTTGGCGACGCTCCGAAACGGCTCTTCACGAACTTTCCGAAGAACGAGATATTGGGGAATCCCAGGCTGTCGGCGATTTCCTTCACCGACATGTCGCTATATTTGAGTTTCTGGGTCACCTGCTCGGCTATATACTCGTGTATCCACTCCAAGGCTGTCTTGCCGCTCACCGACTTGCACACCGTTGAGAGATATTTCGGAGTGACACAGAGCCGCTCGGCGTATGACTTCACGGAGCGGTCGCTACCGTTGACATTGGCAAGCATCTCTATAAAGCGGTGGAACAGAAGTTCGCCCTGTCTGAAACCGGCATCCATCCTCTTGACATCCAGATTGGGAGCGATGATGGCGGCAAGCTCATAAAACATACAGTGGAACAACGACTGCATTATCTCCTTGTGGTAATAGCCGTGGGGATTGTCTATCTTGTAGCGTATGAGCGAATAGTATTTGTCGATGAGAAAGCGAGACTCGCCGGAGAGATGGATGACGGGGTTTCTCGCCACGTATGCCATGATGTTCCACACATCGCGGTTGATAATGAGACTCTTGCGCATCGCCTTGTATGACAGGGCCATGAGTTTCACCTCATAGTCGGGAGAACACTTGCTTTTGTTTATAAACGAGTTTGGCGGACATATCACCAAGTCGCCTGCCACAGCCTTCACGCTGACACCATTGATGTCGCACTGCATATCTCCCTTCTCCACAAAGCCAATCGTCACCATCTCGAGTCTCACCGCGCGTTCCACATGGGCACGGTCATTGCTGTTGAGCAACACGATGTCGCCATCGGTATAGTTCACCAGACCTTTCTCCACGAGATAGTCGATATTCACGTTCAGCTCTTTCTGTTCCATAAATATATCTGTCGTTAGATAAATAATTCTTTCCTAAGTGAAGGTAAAAGCATACCAATTTATTTTTTCACCGTCTCTAAAAATGTTCAGACCGCAAATATAGTCATATTTTCTTAAAACATTCTTTTTTCCAAAGAAAAGTGTTCAAAATATCCACAAATTGGAAATTAGGAACAGTATACCTGGCCGCTCGCTATTACTCATTAAAAGCCAAACAAAATACACTCTTCTAAAAATACAAAATACAAGCAAGCCCTAACGACCGATTCGGGTTTAAAATGGGCACGATGCTTGCCCATGTGGGGCACGACGCTTGCCCATGTGGGGCAAGGTGCTTGCCCCGGATGGGCAGAATTGCTTTCCAAAGGTTGCCCAACACAGGCATATATTCCCATGGTCGTGTTTACAGAGTTCTGCCAATACAAGCAAATTCCTGACATCAGCAAAACACCGTTTATTTTTGCAACCAAAATGACTGCCAATAAAAAAAGCCACCCTTGTGCTCTCATATTACCTTTTTTTCATACTTTTGCATCTATAAGACACAGCACAGACAGTCTGTGTGGCACGATAATAAACTACAACATCATGTTTGAGAAACATCTGACTTACGACGACCTCGACATCACCGACCGCGAACTGCTCATACAGATGGGCTACGGGGAGGCGGAGGCGGACGACGACACCAGACTGGAGATTGAGAGGATGAAAGAGAGGGTGAGAGAAATCCTTAAGCCACGATTCTGCTTCCACATCGAAGAGGAGGGAGAACTGGACTGCCACTCGAAGACGCTAACCACCGGCGGACACACGTTCGGCATCGGACCGATTATCACCTCACAGCTGCGCGGATCGGAGGCTTACGCATTTTTCGTGGCTACGAGCGGCATGGAGTTTGAAAGGCTGCAACGCCAACTGGAAGAGGAGGGCGACATGGTGAGGGTGTTCATCGCCGATGCCATGGGAAGCGTGATAGCAGAGAAGACCGCCGACATCATGGAGCGCTGGCTGCAGGTGTTCATAAACGGCAGAGGATGGAAACACACCAACCGGTTCAGTCCGGGCTACTGCGGATGGCACGTGAGCGAACAGCAGATGCTCTTCAGTATGCTGCCGGAGAAAGACCCTTGCGGAGTGAGGCTCACCGACTCGTCGCTGATGGTTCCGATAAAGAGCGTGAGCGGTGTGACAGGACTCGGCAGGGAAGTGAAAAAGCTGGAATATACATGCGGATTGTGCAACTATGCCAAGTGTTACAAACGAAGGAAAAGGGAGCGGAAATAGGCGTTTGTTGTATGCATCCCACTTCTAAAGGTTTTTTCTATCTTGAGTTAAAGATAACAAAAGCGAACAAAAAAAACGGTTTGAAAAATACAAGGGATTGACTTTATTGCTATATTCGCAAAATACATAGAGATACACATTCTCAATCTATTGTTAATAGGTTACCATGCCGTGAGGCATTGACCTATGTGTATCATTTTTTAGCAAAAAAAGTGGTAATAGATTGTTTGTAGTTACTGACGACGGCAAGTCGTTGCCGCATCGGGGTGTCATAAGGTTAAAACTATTAAAGGATAACTATATAATGACACCCCATTTTTTTATTTTATCCCCCATAGCTTCCTACTGTGCAGATGATTCCGCTGACATCAGCCCCCACCTGTGCAAATGATTCTACTGTCATCAACCACCTACCAGTACAAATGATTCCGCTGACATCAGCCCCCACCTATCCTCCCCCGTAGGGGAGGGACTGATTACACAGGAGTATCGATTATTCTGAAATATCAATTGCTCTGGAGTATCTGAATTTCAACAACTTACCCACAAACCGGAGTAACCTGCATCTCCCCTACGGGGGAGAACGAGAGGGGGCTAATGTTAAGTTGCAGAGCAACTATGTCCCCTCCCTTTGGGAGGGCCAGGGTGGGTTGCCCTGCCATCATCACTCTTTCTCCGTTTCCTTATATATGATAGGATTTGCACCGCTGGTAAGGGCGAGGGCCTCTGGATGGTCCTTGATGTAGGAGTCGATGTGGCGCATGCGCTTCTCCTCCAGAATCTCGTCAACGGCAATGAGGATTCCCGTCTCCTCCACGTCGCCGAAGCCATCATTGATGGCGGTGCCGAAGAGCTTCATCGTAGGACTGAGGTTCATGTATGCGTTTACGAGCGGCGGGATATTGTAGCCCATCTTTCGTATCTCACGGTTGAGAATCCTGTAGTCTGCCTTGAAATCATCCTCGCAGAATATCTCTTCGAGTTCCTTCGGGTCTGTCTCTATCTTTAGCGGCTCCATCGGTATCACGAGGTTCTCCTTGTCGTCGAAATGCTTCTTCAGGAAATACAGTATCATGTCCCTGCCCTTGCGGATATACGAGGGATACATGGTCATCTTGCCGAAGAAATACTTCACGTTCGGCATTATCACGGTGAGCGCTCCCAGTCCGTCCCACAGGTTGTCGAGGGCAAAGAGGCTCTTGGCTCCCATTCTGGAGCTCTGATAAGGAAGCGCCACGAAGGAGCGGCCCAGCTCAATGGTCTGCGGCATGTATTCCTTCATGAACTTGTCGGAGAAATGGAACATGTGGCTCGTGGCGAGCACGGGCTGTCCGTTGGCGTCAACATCAACGTCGGTGCCAAGAATATAGCGATAGCCGCCGATGATCTCTTCAGCCTCCGGATTCCACACGATGAGCTGCTTGTAGCTGTTTGGCATGGTGTCGAACTCATCGATATCCATACTCTTGCCGGTGCCGCCGCCAGCCTCCCTGAAGGCTATCTCACGAAGACGGCCGATTTCCTTCATCACGTTGGGCGCTTCATGAGCCGTTACGACATATATCTCGTTGTTGCTCTTGTTTGTCATTCGCAGCTGGCGCTCTGGAGTGAGCTCCTGCTTGAGCAATTCCTTATCTATTGGCTGGATAATCTCTTGTTCCATTTTCTGATGATATTGTTGTAAGAATATCTGTTCTTTCTTGTTACTGATTTGTCTTTGTTTCTCTCCCCTCTCTTCCATTACAGCTCATACACCTTGTCCTCCACGTAGAGTGCCCATTGCTTCGGTGTCTTGCTCTTGTCGAAGGTCTGCCACGGTATCGGCTTGCCTATCTTGATGGTGAACTCCTTGTGAACGTTCTTATACATCTCATCGACGAGGAACAGCATGGCGATATTGAACTTTATGCCGAGCCGCTTGCTGATGTTGGCAAGATTGTAGAAGAAGTTGGAGTTCTGCCCTCCGAAGTGTATCGGCACTATGTCGCGGTGGTATTCCACGCTCTTCGTCACGAAGGTCTTCGTCCAGGGAATGTCGTGGATCCTGCCTTTTATACGCCTTGAACAGAGTCCGGCGGGAAACATCAGCATGTGGTTGTCGCTGTTGAATCCAGCCTCCACCATGGCGGGGAAATTGCGGCTCTGATGTCCGGTCTTGTTTATCGGGATACAGAGCGGGGCGAGTCCCGGCAGGTTCATGAGCAGGTCGTTCACGAGATATCTGAAGTTGCCGTCGTAGTGTTTTCCTATCACGGCTCCGAGCGCCACTCCGTCGATGCCTCCGAGGGGATGGTTGCTGACGAAGGTGTAGAGCTTGCCGTCGTTCTTGTCGGGCAGGTTCTCGGCGCCTTCAATCTTGAGCGTCATGTCGAGATACTTCACACAGTCTTCGAGCCACTCCACACCGATGTGGTCCTTGTGCTCCCACAAGAACGCGTTCACCTCTTTCTGGTGGATTATATGCCTAAGCCATCTGGTGAGCACTCCCGGCACGTAGCATGCCTTGTCGCCCATCTTGTCCTTAAGTATTTTGTCTATGTCAATCGTATTCTCTGTTACTTCCATCTAATCCGGATTCTTTTCTCTTTTCATAAAAAAAACGAGGTCGAGAAGTGGCCTATCTTTTATGCTTATGCAAAAATAAGCTATCTTTTTCAAATATGTTACTTTTTTAACTAAAAAGTTGCCCAAGTCATATATTTATTACGATATAGTAACACTCGGGAGTTTATTTTCATCCCTGCAACGTGCAGAATGCGACAAAAGCGCATCTCATTCATATATCAGCGTAGTCATCCTGTCGGGGGCGAAGATGTCGAGTGCCGCCTGCTGTATTTCCCGCGCCGTTACATTGTCGATGTCTGCCATCAGCTTCTCCACATCTTTCAGCCAACCGTAATGAAGGAATGCCTTGCCGAAATCGAGGGCGAAGCTCTCCCTGTTGTCACATGCCACGCCTATCTGTCCCTTTATCTGGCGTTTGGCTGCCTTGAGCTGACTTTCTGAGAGGGGACGGTCCATAACGCGGTCGAGCTCGCGGCGCACGAGGCGAAGGCATTTCTTCACGTCCTTCGGGTCGCAGCCGAAATATGTGCACCAGAGTCCGGTGTCGGAATAGCTCACCATGGAACTTTCCACTGTGTAGACAAGGGCGTTGCGCTCTCGCAGCGAGATATTGAGGCGTGCGTTCATGCCTGGTCCGCCAAGGATGTTGTTGAGCAGATAGAGGGGCAGACGGTGGCCGTCGTGTGCGCTGTACGCCCTGTTGCCCACCATGACATGTGCCTGATGGGTTCCCTTGTCGTGTACGATATGCTGGGGCTGGTATGGGGGCAGCGTTATGGAGGGTGTCACGTCGATGAGCGGCTGGGCGGCAGGAAATGCCGATGTGGCTCTCTTGAGCTGTCGCACCACGCTCTTGAAGTCTACGTCACCATATACGAAGAACACGGTGTTCTCCGGCCTGTAGTAGCGCTGCGTAAAGCGCAGGGCGTCGGCAGTGGTGTATGTACGGAGGGTGTCGGCAGAACCGAGGATATTGTGCCCCAGGGGATGTCCGGCGAAGATGGCATTCTCGAAATCGTCGAAGATGAGCTCTGCCGGCGAGTCGTTGTAGCTCTCTATCTCGTCGCATATCACTTCCACCTCCTTGTCTATCTCCGCCTGCGGATAGGTGCTGCCGAACACGATGTCGGTGAGGAGGTCTACGGCACGCGGGAAATGGTTTTTCAGAATGGCGGAATAGTACACCGTGTCTTCCTTGTTGGTAAAGGCGTTGAGGTCGCCTCCCACGCTCTCCAGCCTGTTAAGTATCTGCATTGCCGAACGGTGGCGGGTGCCCTTGAAGGTGGTATGCTCGCAGAAATGTGCCATGCCTTCCTCGCCTTCCTTCTCATCGCGTGTGCCGGCACACACTTCATATCCACAATACACCACGGGGGATGCTGACGGACAGTGGATAGCACGCAGTCCGTTGTCGAGAGTCGCCGTATTATATTTCATGTCGTCTGTCTCCATCTTTTAGTCGTGCAAAGGTAATGCAAAAAAGCGACTAAAATGAAAGAAACGGGATTTTATCCAAAATAGGCCACTAGGGCTTGTCTGGATTTTGGTGTTTTTAGAAGAGTGGATTTTGTCTTTTATCCCAAACCTGGAGACTTTAGGCTGTTTTCTTTTGGAGGGGGCATCAGGCTGTTGGGGGCTTGGAAGATAAGCATTCCGGCGGCATAGCGCAAAAAAAAGGCCGCTGCGACTATTGTCCAGCGACCTTTTACATCAGTATGTTATGAAAAATTTGAGAGAATGAAGCTTCACAGCTTCGGAGTTGTTTTAATAATATTGTTTTGAGAAAGCATAGAAAAAATTTCTTATTTCAGTATTGCGGAGACAGCCACGGTTTTCTTCAGCGTGTCCATCTTCACGGAGTCGCCCATCGCCACCGACGGACCGTTGTGCACCTTCGGTGTCACGGCAACGGCAGCTGGCATCTCGTCGCCCTCTTCGTTGAATGCCATCTGCGAGGCATTTCCGAGGGTCAGGATTATAGCCACCACGGCGGCGGCCTTGAATAGCGGCATCATGCGCTGACGCAATGTCACCACCTTTGCCTTCACCGTCACAGGCTCGCCAACGAGAGCCTCCATCCTTGCGTCGAAGTCATCACCGAGCACGTTCTCCTCCTCAGCCTTTGCATAAGCAAACAACGGCTTGTATGGGAGAAGGCTTGCAGGGATGTCGTCCTGACAGAAGAATGCTTTCAGGATAGCCTCCTCCTCAAGGGTGGTCTGGCTGTTCCAGTAGCGCTCCAATAGCTGTTCGATGTATTTATAATCCATATTCTGCATTTTCGTTGAACTTTTGTTTTACTGCCTGTCTCGCACGGTATATATTCACCTTTACCTGTTCTTCGCTGATGGAAAGCACCTCGGCGATGTCTTTGTAGCTCTTGCCTTCGAAATCGCGCAGCTGCATGCAGGTTTTCTGCTTCTCCGGCAGCCCATCCACGATTCGCTTCACCATCTCCAGCATGTCGCGCTGTTCGGTGCGCTGGTAGGGAGTAGCCATGCTTGTGGCACGAGGCTCCAATGTGTCTTGGTCGAGCGACTCTTCGCGCCACGACGAGCGCTTGGTCTTGTCGAGAGCTATGTTCCTGCATATCGTCAGGCTGAACGCCTCTATCGAGTCGATGTCTTGCAGGGTGTCCCGCCGGTCCCAGACTTTCATCAGCGTGTCCTGTACGACGTCTTCTGCTTCCTC
>UMGH01041362.1_pt1 | contig 57106 bp, 45 predicted proteins | sample 1965231 | NCBI WGS metagenome assembly UMGH01 (sample SAMEA4836068, study PRJEB28245) | human gut metagenome | biome: gut microbiome; material: fecal sample | place: Denmark | collected 2008 | reverse complement strand
AAGACTTCTTGATATATCTATTAAAAATCGTGCAGAAAAAATTGCGGATTTTGAACACCCTACCCTAACGGGTAATGCTGGCGCAAAAGACAATCCTATAGCATCAAAAACACTCCGAAATCGTTTTAGTTAACTTGCCAAATTGTCTTAGTTAACTCGCTGAAACGTTTTAACTAAAACAATTTCGGAGTAAAACACATAAATTTTTAACTCCCCAAGAACCTCATTCTAATACCAGGCTTCTTTACAAAGCCTCAGGGTAAGGTTATCGCATAAGGTAAATGAAATGAATTTTACGAGATACAATATATTTTTGTATTTTTGCAAGTAAACCATGTTTCTTACGCAGTATGTAGTTTTTCACCTCCCTAAAATCGGCTGCATATATTAAAGAAACACTCCTATAATATATATAGTAAATGAAGCAAGAAGAAAAAGCAAGCCTAATGCGTGTGTTGACCGACCTGGTAAAGGCGGATGGAATAATCGACATCAATGAGATGGACTGTTTAGACCATCTGCGCGAGCAATACAAAATAACTCATGAGGACGAATGCCGAGCAGAGAATATCACCTTTGCTGCCGCCATTCAAACCTTGACTATGCTTGATGCCGAAGAACGTCAACAAATGATGGGAGATTTTACGAAGGTTGCCATGAGCGATAATCACTTTGTACGCTCCGAAGCCTTGCTAATGCTTGCTTTGCATTGTGTGCTATTAGATAATGAGCGCGAGGCTGCCACCGTGCTCTCAGTGAATAACGACTTGATGCGGTTTGATGAAAATCAACTGCTTTATGTTGAGGCTGAAGCTCACGAAAGTATACACCAACAAGTTGACGCACATTATGAAGAATTGCAAAACATGATTCGGCTGGCAGGCTTAGACTTTGTGTATATTCCGCGGCTTTCGGCACATTATGGCAGTTTAGATAAAGAAGCGTTGAGCAACATGGTGAAATTTCTTTATCCCAAAGCCAGTGCCGAACGCATTGCCATGGCTTTGCTCAGTTTATGCAGCATGCAAACACATGCGTTTTGTCGTGAACTGCTTTCTGCCAAATTAGGGTTGCGCGAGATGTCGATGGTTTCTCCTTCGGTCATGATAAAGGTGGGCGAGTCGGTGACGGATGGCGAAGTGTTCTCCCACTTTTTGCTTTTTGAAGTAGGTAACGACATGGTGCAGCGTGTAAAAAAGTTGCTTGGCATTTTCGCGCAATACTATAGTAATTTGCAACTTAATTATCTGCACGAACAGCCCGAGCGCTTTGTTTACAAAGGGTTTTATCGTCAAGTGTTCGATTTGCTCATGTTGCAGCGTGGCATTAAGAGCACGGTTGTGATTGATGCTGCGAGTGGAAACATAAAATTTCCTGATGCCGACTTGGTGTTAGGGGGCGTGCATCGTCGTGAAAAAGCACTTTATGCCCTCTTTCTGCTTGAATCGGTTCATGGAGGAATAAACTTTACGTTGCCCACAGGTAAGCAAAGGTTAGAGGTTTACAACCGTCGCATGGCACAACTGATGCAAAAGTATCGGTTGATTTATGCTCGTTTTGGTGGCGAAGCCTCTAAAGCTCCCAACATTTGCGACTATTCTACGCGTGGCCCTATGATAGCTTTGCTAAAAAGACAAATTCTAAGTCTTAAAAGCACCCTCCATCATGCCGATAGTTATTGCATTATGCGCAATAGCTTTGGCAACTATTCGGTAGACATTCCATCTACAATGTGCTATAGCCTAAATGTAGATGGGCAGTTAAGTCTGCTACATGAGGATGAGGAGTGGCAACACATTGCAGCGTTATAAGTCTCTTTTGGGGGAGCCTTTTAATATGCAAACGAATGTTGTTTGCAGAATGGTTACTTTATTATAAATCGTTCAATCGCTTTAGGGCATTTTGGTTACCCCGATTAGCAGCCTGTTTGAGGTAGTTGATGGCATACTGCTCATTTTTGTCAACGCCTTTACCCTCTGCATACATGCTGGCAAGAAGTAGACAAGCTTGGTCATTTCCTAAAGCTGCCGCCTTTTCAAGATAAGAGCGAGCGTAGGCATAGTTCTCTTCATCGTAGTAAATGCTGCCTAACACACACAGTGCCATGTCGTTATTTTGCTGGGCAGACTTTAATGCCCAATAGCGAGCCGCTTCAGCATCCTTTTCTATGCCACAACCTGCATAGAGGATAGTAGCCAAAATGCCTTGTGCCGTAGCGTCATCCTCGTTAGCGGCAATTTGTGCATATTTCAAGGCATTGGCAAAATCTTGTTGCGCAATATAGCGTATAGCCAATTTTGAGAAAGCTGGCAAAAAGCCTTGGTCAACTGCTTTTTGCAACCAATAGATGCTCTGTTCGGCAGTTTCGTTGTTATTGCCGAGCAATAAGCCATAGAAGTATTGAGCCAAAGCCATTCCCTTCATAGCTGCTTGCTTAAAACATTCGGTAGCACGTTCTTCGTTTGCATCCCCCTCGGTGCAGAGGTACAGAACCCCCAAGTTATAAAGCCCCATGGCGTTGCCTTGGTCTGCAGCCAACTGATTATAGTGTAAAGCAGTTTCAGTGTCTTGAGGCATATGGCGGTTCATATATTGTAGTCCCACCTCAGCCTGAGCTTCAGCATTGCCCTTGTCGGCAGCCATTTTCAAAAAACGTAGTGCAGTTAAGGAGTCTCGGCTTTCACCCTGTGAATAATGAAGTGCTAAACGCAGCATGCAGTCTACATTGCCTTTGTTAGCCTTTTTAGTAAGTGTTTTCAGTTCCTTAGATGAGAGGGGTGTATCCTCTCCTTGTGCTAAACAGGGGATAACGGCAGAATAGCACGCTATGAGCAGTGTTAGGAGGAATGGTTTCATAGTGAAGTTTTTCGAAAAAAAAAAGACTTGTGTCTTAAAAAAAGTGCATAAGACACAAGTCCATGAATTGGTTTAAATGATTAGGGTAGGGGATTTTTAGTGCATTTCCCTATTTATGAAAGAGTGGTCTTAAAAAAGTCACCATGGTTCAACCCTTGGAGCTGTGTTGCGATATTGTTGCATACATTGTCCTGTGTTAGCACCAATAAAGGTGGGGTCGGAGATGTAGAATTGCGCACCGTTATTTTCGTAGAACGAACCTAAAATGTTTTCGTTAGGTAGCGAAACAGAAACACACTCATGTCCGGGAAAGTTAATGAGGTGATTGTTAACCCCCATCACGTTACGCAGCAAAGTGGCGTAGAACACAGAGCGGTCCTCGCAGTCGCACTTAGGGTAATAAAGCAATTCCTCAAAGAAATAGGGCTTTTCAAATCCAAACTGCTCATCGTCGGTAGCATAAGCAAAAGCCGATTGCACAAAGTGGAGCAAGCGGTTTACATTGCCCAAGTTTACCTCTGTGCCAATTTGAGCTTTAATTTGCTCCTCAACCTCGCGATGCGTGTTGGCGTCGAGCACGGATTGCGCATAACATGGAACAGGCATTTGTGGATATTTATAAACCATCTTCATCAAACGCTCGTTAACTGAGCCTTTCACGGTGATGCCTCCTTGGGTCAGTGTGTAGTTGTGAACCTCCCCTTTAATGTTGAGCGGTTTGCGAATAACAAGGTCCACATTGCGCAACTCTTTCATCGGAGAACTAAATTGCGGTGTGCGGAAACGAGCTTCCTCCACATTTAGTTTTTCGAGATCAGGGGTGAATATAAAAAACTTTTGTCCATTCAGTTCCAAAAAAGTGCGAGCAAACACCATTTGGTCGAAGGGGAATAGTAATATAGGTGTACCCGTTGTTACCTCGTAGGCAGGACGAATGTCGAAGCCACACAATAATAATATGTAGTGCATCAAATTGGTGCGTGCCACAATCGAGGCATCCCCAATCAAAGCCTTAGCATAGTCGCGCACCAATTCTGCAACAAAGTAGTCGGGCAGTTGCATCTCGTCAATTTGCTTTTTCAGTGCGGGTAGTGCCTTAGCCTCGAATGTAGAATTGTTAAGCGCCTTAATGGCATTGCCATTCCCCATCTCGCCAATTTTGTTGACGGGAATTTCAACCTTCGGCAATTTTATGTCGAGTCCATAAAAGTCGAAGCTAACCTTTGACGTGTGGTCGGGGGCTGGTGTGGGTGCAGCATGGGGAATAGGCTCTGTAGGAGGGGAAACCACAGGTGTTACAGGCACAACAGGCACCGAGGGAGCTTTAGGCACAGCGGGCACTGTGGGGGTAACAGGTTTTGTGGGCTTAGCTGGTTTTTCGGGGAGCGTTTGCTTCTTCTGCTTTGTCTTTTTCTCAGGCTTTGTAGGCTTTTCAGGCTTTGTAGGCTTTTCAGGCTTTGTAGGCTTTTCGGGCTTTGCAGGCACAGTTGGAGTTACAGGTTTTGCTGGTGTTGGCTTAGGAGTGGGAGCTGGGACTGGAGCTGGTGTAGGTTTAGGCGCAATAGGCTTTTTTACATCAGGCACAGTCTCCACCACAGGTTTAGGCATGGGGATAAGTTTTACGGGATTAGGCTCCTTAGCCACGGGGCGTTCTTTGGGTTTAGGACTTCTAAAACGCTCAACAGGTCTTTTTTGCTCAAAGTCCTTCCACACCACATCTAAGAAGTCGGCATACCGATTAAGCATGGCATTGCAATAAATCTCGTACCGATTACGTATGTTTTTCTTAAAAGCCTCGAACGACTCTTTTTGTTTCTGTACTTGCGCTTGCGCACCACTAGTAAGGGTAAGTAGGGCAAGGATGGCGAATAATTTCTTCATAGGTCCTGAGGTGGGGTAAGAGGTTTATGATAAAGGCTATGGAATTCATTGGGCTTGCAGCCCGCCTTGACTAAATCTGTAACTTAAGAGACTTAACATTTGTCTCTTATGTTGCAAAAGTAAGGTTTTGTGCCATACAATGCAAAATTATCAACAACAAAATTAAATTTTAGGGGGAATGTACTTATATTCAATGGTAAAATAATGAATAATGTATAAAGAAGTCGTCTAATCTTCGTCAGAAAAGTTTAGACGACTTCAATGGTTTGTTATCATTAAGGAGTGCCCGTTAAAAGTTGCAGAAGTTATTTTTTTGAACATTACTATACATCATAAATTATTCATTATATCCCCTATATTCTGCATAAATATTGCAAAAAAACACGAAAAGCGCATTTTATCTATTCATTATGTTGGTTGATATATTGGAAAAGTGTAATTTTGCAGCAAATATATAAGGCAAAGGCAATGAAAACCAACTTCTTGCCACACAATAACGAAAATATCAACCAAAATGAAAGTGAAAAAAATATTCCTGACCATGCTCTTGCTTTGGAGCGTGATGGGAAGTGCCTTTGCGCAGCTCCCCTCTGTGAAATTAAAAGACATCAACGGTAAAGTCATTGATACAGCTACGCTGAGCAACGACGGCAAACCTTTCATCATTAGCTTCTTTGCTTCGTGGTGCAAGCCTTGCAACCGCGAGCTTAAAGCAATTAACGAAGTCTATGCCGATTGGCAAGACGAAACAGGTGTTCGACTTGTGGCTATTAGCATTGACGAAGCACAAAATGCACAGAAGGTGAAGCCCATGGTGGATGCTGCTGGTTGGGAATACCAAGTGTTGCTCGACCCTAACAGCGACTTCCGTCGTGCAATGGGTGTGAATATGATTCCTCATGTATTTGTGATTGACGGCAATGGCAAAATTGTGGAAAGTCGCAGCGGTTATACAGAAGGGGGTGAACAACACCTCATTGAAAAGGTTAGAGAACTGATTAAATAATATGCTACGAAGTGGGTAGGCAAGATGAGGCTTTAAACACTGTGTGCTTCAAGCACGAAAAATTGTATACCTATTTAATAACAGTTGCATATTAACACACGTCACACATTTTACGATTACATGAAACGTTTCGCCGCCACTACGGCATTAGCATTACTCGGTGCCGCCCTTTCACTGCATGCGCAGCGTGAGGGCGGCATTGATGGTGCAAAAAAGTTTACCCTGCACGGCAGCATTCAAAGTGATGTGCTCACTGCTGTGAGTCAGGACGATAAAATTGGTACTGGGGTCTACGACGATAAGTTTATGACCAATACCTATGCCGAACTTAATTTGCTTAATAAATACTTTCAGGCTGGTGCTCGCCTTGAATATCTTGATCATCCCCTGCCTGGTTTTGAAAACGACTTTAAGGGTTGGGGTGTGCCTAACTTCTATGTAAAAGGCAACTATAAGTGGGCTGAACTCACCTTGGGTGACTTCTACGACCAGTTTGGCTCGGGACTCATCTTCCGCACTTATGAAGAACGTTCACTCGGCATTGACAACTCTCTGCGCGGTGCACGCTTGGCACTGAAACCCTTGAAGGGTGTAAACATTAAATTGCTTGGCGGACAACAGCGTTATTACTGGCATCACCGCAATATGGATAATTGTTCGCCCTGGACTTGGGGTGGCGACTTGGAGCTGAATGTAGACCAGTGGGTGAAGAAGATGGACGAAAAGAATACGCGTTTGACTTTAGGCTTCTCAGGCGTAAGCAACCATAAGGGAGAGTCTGAGAGTACGATTGTGAAAAATGGCTATTCTGAATCAGACCCCACTATTATGCAGGCTTATAGTCTTAACTTGCCTAAGGATGTGGCAGCATTTGATGTACGTGCCAACTTGCAAAAGGGTAACTACAACTTCTTGGCTGAATATGCTTGGAAGAGTCAGGACCCCTCGAGCAGCAACGACTATATATATAAGCGTGGTAAAACACTGATGCTATCGGGGTCTTACTCAAAACGTGGCATGAGTGTGCTGTTGCAAGCTAAGCGTAGTGAGGATATGGCTTTCCGCTCGCGTGCTACAGCAAATAAGGAAACAAGTGCTTGCTACATTAACCACTTGCCTGCCTTCTCTATGCAACACACTTATGCGCTTGCTTCGCTCTATCCTTATGCCACACAAATGACTCCTGGCGAATGGGCTTTCCAAGGCGAATTGGCTTATAACTTTAAGCGTCGCACAGCATTGGGCGGTAAGTATGGCACGAATGTAAAGGTGAATGTTTCGCATATTCGCGGCTTGGGACAAGAAAAGTTAGCTACTAACGAATCGGGTTCTACGATGTTCGACCCTAAGGCTGAAACTGAAACAGCTAAATACCCCTTCTTTAAGATGAATGGGGGCGTGTATTATCAAGACGTCAATGTGCAGGTGGATAAGAAGGTGAGCAAACAGTTGAAACTCAACTTTATGTATGCTTATCAGCGTTACAACCAGGAGGTGGTTGAAGGCGAAGGTCCCATCATTAACAGCCATATATTAGTGGCTGAAGGTAAATATCAGTTCTCTCCTAAAATCACTTTGCGTGGTGAGGCACAATACCTCCACACCAAGCAAGACCAAAAAGATTGGTGGTTCGGACTGTTGGAACTTTCGGTTTTGCCCAACTTTATGTTTACCATTAGCGACCAATTCAATGCACATGTACCTATGCATACGCCTGATGGACAGATTGACCCAAGTGCAGGCACGAACAAGGTGCATTACATCACGGGTAGCGTAACCTTTACGCAAGGCTCACACCGTTTGCAAGTGGGTTATGGCAAAACACGTGCTGGCTATAATTGCTCGGGTGGTGTTTGTCGGTATGTGCCCGCTTCTAAGGGCTTGCAGGCTTCTTACACGTTCAACTTCTAAAAAAACATTCTGCATCGCATGAAACTCTATAAAAAACTCTTTGCTTTTGCTTTAGCGGCTTTAGCGCTTACGGCTTGCGACGAGATGGAACCTAACGAACGCTTTACGGGTCCCTTCCGCGTGGAATTTAAGAAAAACGTGCTTATTGAAGATTTTACGGGGCAACAGTGCATGAACTGTCCGTTTGCTGCCGAGGAAATTCACAAGTTGCAAGAGGCTTATGGTGCCGACCATGTTATTGCTGTGTCGGTGCACGGAGGCTCAAACGCATTGTCTGAAACAAAAAGTCCGCAAGGTTTGGCAAATGCACAAGGCAACGATTATGTGTCGCATTGGGGTGTATCGTCTTTCCCGAAGGGTTGGGTTGACCGCATGGGTACGATTGATGATAAAGAAAAATGGGCTGCTTCGGTTATTAACCGCAGTGCCATTGAACCCAAGGTGGGCATTGAGGTCGTTTCGCATGGCTACATGGCAGATGCCAATGGCGTGGAAACCATTAAACTCACCGTAAAGGTGACGGGCAAGCAAAATGCTACAGGTAAGTTGCAGGTGTGGCTCACCGAAAGCAATGTGAAGAAATACCAGTTGATGGGGGATGGATCAAGGAACTTCGACTATATTCACAACCATGTGTTCCGTGCCTCAATCAGTGCTCCTTATGGCGATGAGCTTGCTGTTAATGATGGCGAAACGCTGAGCAAGGACTACGAATATCAGTTCCCAGACTTTAGCACACTTAAGAATAAAACACCTTGGGTGCCTGCAAATCTTTCTATCGTTGCATTCTACTATAACGACAGCGAAGGCGTGATGCAGGTGGTTGACCAACCCTTGCTGACTAACGCTGGCGCTATGCGTAAGTAATACGAATTACTGAATTCAATAAAACAAAAAACAATACACTTATGAAGAAGATTTTTACTCTTTTTGCTCTCTTAATTTGCTTTGCCGCGCAACTCTCGGCACAAATTGAGGTTACCAACCATGGTAAGGCTATTGAGAAAAACGAGGTTATCACATTCAATCTCTACGATGATGACGCGTTGGGCATTGTGGGTGGATACCCCGAAGAAGATCCTTGGTTTACAAACAAAGGAGACGAAGCTGTTGATTTAACCGTACGTGTTATGCCCGATCGTAACTCTTACAATAGCATACTGAGTTGGTGTGGCATTACTGGTTCGTGCTCAGACATTAACATCACCAACCCCTATGCAAACTTTGAAGATCGTACAATTAATCTCGCTCCCGGACAATCTGTTAAGATGGGTCTTCACCCCTTATTCAAAGTAGGTGAATATCGCACATCTACTGCAACTGTTAAGGTTTCTGCTGATAACAAATACGTTACAACTTTTATCCTGAAGTATGTTTACAACGAAACCACCGCAGGTGTTAACGATGTGAAGGCAAATGCAGCCAGTGTAAAGGTAGTTGGCAATGAACTCGTTTATAGCTTTGCTGCTGCGGGTGCAAACAGCGTAAGCCTCTATGCTTTGGATGGCAAGATGGTAAAACACGTTGCCGCTGCAGGTCAGAATGGTAGTGTAAGCTTGGCTGGCTTGCAACCTGGCGTGTATGTTTGCAAGACAAACGGTAATAGCTCTAAGGTTGTTGTAAAGTAATTACCCAAAATCGCAATAAAACTAAACAATAAAATATGAAGAAGTTTTTACTCACTGCAATTTCTGCTGCATTTGTGGCTTGCGTGGCTGTAGCTCAGCCCATTGCTCAGCCCTTTGCATCAAAAATTTCTGCCAATGCCTTCCGCATGGGCAAGTCAATGGCTAACCGCAATGCAGGTATTATGCCCGTTGAACATGGCATGCACACTTTGGCTCACGAAAACACTACGCGTGACCCTAAAGAAATTAGTTTTCAAGTAACAGGTAACGAAATTTCTAAGTTTGGTTATGTTCCCACTGGTATTCCTGCCTCTGCGCTTAGGCAAGCAGGCATCACAGGTTGGGGATATTGCATGGCTATTCCTGCTGAGATGGTAGACCGCTATGTTGGCAACACGATTAGCAAAATAAACTTCTATGCTTATCCTGGCACTTATAGCGACTCAAAAATCTTTATCGGTCAGTTGGCTGATGCTCAGGGTAACATCAAGAACCTTTGGGAAAAAGAAGTAGTGGTAAAGGGTGGCAACACACGTTTGAACTCGTATACTTGCGACTACAAAATTCCTAACGACTTGAAGGGCGAAATTATTATTGGTTGGTATAGTGCTGCTGCAAACTGTCTCTCAAGCGATACGCTCTCTTCAAAGTATGGCATCATGGCTTATGCTTATGCCGATCCTACAGGTAATGGTCTTGGTGCGTACATGCTCGGTTCTGAAGGCGATGGCAAAGGCTTCCTCCTTAACTACCTCCAGTTCGACGGATTGGTAGTTTCAAGTCCTATTTGGGTGGAAACAACAGGCGATGCAGGTTTGAAGTATAACGATGCTGCGCTCTACTACATCGACGATGTACGTGGCTTTGCGGGTAAAACGGATGACAACACTTTACAGGTGGCTAATATGGGTCTCGACTCAATGCGCACCTTTACTTATACCGTTAACACAACTGAAGGCAAGCAGAAGCACACTTATAACTTTAAAAAGCCCGTTCCCTTCTTTGGTACAGTGAATTTGCCTGCATCTATGAACCTCCCCTCTAAAACAGGTCGCTCAGAAGCAACCCTTACCATCGATGAGGTAAATGGTGTGGCAGATGAGTACACAGAGAAGGAAGAGAACGAGGGTAAGTTTAACTTTATTACACTTGAAAATGCTTACCACCGTACACCTGTGGTTGAGGAACTTACCAGCGTTAGCTGTGGTAACTGCCCCATTGGTCTTGCTGGTATGAAGCAACTTGTTGACACTATTGGTGAGAATAACTTGGTAGCGGTTAGCATTCACGGTGATTACGATAAGAACATTAAAGAAGATCCCCTCAAGGCAAGCACTTACCAGGAGTTCTTTACAAAGTATGCAGAGTCTCTCCCCTCATCTTACGTAAACCGCGAAATTAAGGCTTATCCTCATGGCGAGGTTATTGATGCTTGTCGTTTCATCCAATCACAGCCTTGCGAGGCTACCATTAGCGTTGAAGGTAAGAATGGTTTGAGAGGTACTGACATTACTGCAAAGGTTAAGTTCTCTATTGATGTTCCAGCTGAAACCTATGGCATTACTTATGTAGTTACTGAAGATGGTGTGAAGACGGATCAGCTCAACTATTTGGCTCAGCTTTATATGACTCAGCCCGAGAAGGTTGACTCTGCATTCAAGAATGATCCTTACATCTATCCCTATTGCACGGTTGATAGCAAGGTTGTAAACAACAAGTATGTGTTCTCAAACCTCGAAATGGACTATGTAGCTCGTTACGTAATGCACGCTGGTACAACTGAGGATAACATTTTGCCTGCTGCTAAGGCTGGCGAGGAAGTTAAAAACACAATCACTATTAAGTCTGCCCTTATTGGTGCAAGTAACAAGGCAAACCTCCGTGTTGCAGCCTTGCTCGTTGACAAGAATACAGGTAAGATTATAACTGCCAGTCAAACTAAGGTAGGTTCATCTAACACTTCAGACAATAACGCATTCACTGGCATCAACAATGCTACAGTTTCTGCAGAGAACGGCTTTGCACAAATTGATGCCGCAAATGGTGCTTTTGTTGTAAAGGCTGAAGGTGCTGTAGCTCAGGTTTACGATGCACAAGGTCGTCTTGTGACAAGTGCTCACGTTGATGGCGAAACATCATTGCCCACTTGGGGACATGGCGTTTACGTTATCCGCGTAACTAAGGGTAATCAAGTTACTTCACAGAAGGCTATCTTCTAAAAACAAGTTATTCATCTTTCAGAACTAAAATATTCTGAAAGAAAACACAAACTGCATGCGCGACAAGGTTTTTTAGTAAACTTTGTCGCGCATTTTTGTTGTTTTCAGTACTTTTATTTTGTATTGCGGGGGTTTTGCAGTAACTTTGCTTCGCAAATATAAATAATATACTACAATGGCACAAGAAGACGTTTTTAAGAAAATCGTATCACACTGCAAAGAGTACGGTTTCGTATTCCCTTCAAGCGATATCTATGACGGACTCGGCGCTGTTTATGACTATGGTCAGAATGGTGTTGAACTCAAAAACAATATTAAACAATATTGGTGGCAGAGCATGGTGTTGCTCCACGAGAACATTGTGGGCATCGATTCAGCCATCTTTATGCACCCTACCATTTGGAAGGCTTCGGGTCACGTTGATGCTTTCAACGATCCTCTTATTGATAACCGCGATTCAAAGAAACGCTATCGTGCAGACGTGCTGATTGAAGATCAGATTGCTAAGTACGAGGAGAAAATTGATAAAGAAGTTGCTAAGGCTCGCAAGCGCTTTGGCGATGCTTTTGACGAAGCACAGTTCCGCGCTACAAATGCTCGTGTTATTGAGCACCAGCAAAAGCGTGATGCCTTGCACCAGCGCTATGCTGACGCAATGAACAAGATGGACCTTGCTGAACTCAAGCAAATTATTCTTGACGAAGGCATTGTATGTCCCATCTCTGGTACACGCAACTGGACCGATGTTCGTCAGTTCAACCTTATGTTTAAAACAGAGGTTGGCTCTACAGCCGATGGTGCAAGCACCATTTACTTGCGTCCTGAAACCGCACAGGGTATTTTTGTGAACTACCTCAATGTACAGAAAACAGGTCGCATGAAGATTCCTTTTGGTATTGCACAGATTGGTAAGGCTTTCCGTAACGAAATCGTGGCACGTCAGTTCATCTTCCGTATGCGTGAGTTCGAACAGATGGAGATGCAGTTCTTTGTAAAGCCTGGCACCGAAATGGATTGGTTTAAGCAGTGGAAGAAAACACGTTTGGCTTGGCACGAGGCACTCGGCTTTGGCGACGAATGCTATCGTTATCACGATCACGAAAAGCTTGCTCATTATGCCAATGCAGCAACCGACATCGAGTTTAAGATGCCTTTCGGTTTCAAGGAAGTTGAAGGTATTCACTCACGTACCGACTTCGACCTTTCGCAGCATGCCAAGTTCTCTGGTCGTAAAATTGAGTACTTCGACCCTGAAGAAAACCGCAGCTACACACCGTATGTAATTGAGACTTCGATTGGTGTTGACCGTATGTTCCTCAGCGTAATGTGTCATTCTTATCAAGAAGAAAAGCTCGAAAATGGTGAAACACGTGTTGTGCTTAAGTTGCCCGCACCTTTGGCACCTGTGAAGTTGGCTATCATGCCTTTGGTTAAGAAGGATGGTCTGCCCGAAAAGGCACACGAGATTCTCAATGATCTGAAGTTCCACTTCAACTGCAAGTATGAGGAGAAGGATTCTATCGGTAAGCGTTATCGCCGTATGGATGCAATTGGTACTCCTTATTGCATTACCATCGACCACGACACACTCAACGATAACTGCGTAACCCTTCGCGATCGTGACACAATGGAACAAACCCGTGTGCCCATCGCTGATCTTCGTGCATTGCTCGAGGATAAGGTTAGCCTCACTTCGTTGCTCAAGAAGATTCAGTAAAAAATATAGGGTGTATGCAGTCAATTTTTTTTACATACACCCTATATGTGCATTTAGAACACAAAAAATGACAAACATTAAGCTACATATCAAGCAATTGTGCATGCTCTTTGCGTTGGTTATCGTGGCATTGTCAGCGACATCTTGTTCAGACAATGTGAATGATGAGAACGAAAATAACACGCCAGAGTTCACCACAAACTGGAAGGAGCGCAATGCTGCTTACTTTGACAGTTTGTTGACCGTGGCATGTACGGAGATTGCACAAGCCAAAGCACAGTATGACAACCAATGGGAGGAACATTGCGATTGGCGTGTGTTCCGCAGTTTTTCTAAGCAACCTGGTGGTAACAGTCACGACTCTATCTGTGTGCGCATCATTGAGCGTAGTACACAAGCCAACGGAATTTCGCCCCTTTACCTCGACTCTGTTAAGGTAAACTACATGGGACGCCTCATTCCCACACCGAGCTATCCTAAGGGACGTGTATTCGACCATAGTGGCATTTACGAAAACGAGAGTCACGTGTTTAGCAGCAGTTATTCGGTGCCTGCACGTTTTTCAGTTTCTAACACAGTCGAAGGCTACACCACCGCTTTGCTTCACATGACCGAGGGAGACCGTTGGATGGTATACATTCCGCAAGAATTGGGTTATAGTTATCTTACCCAAGGTGTTTTGCCTGCCTATTCCACTCTCTGTTTCGACTTGCAGCTTAAAGCTGTTGCCCGCCGTGGCACATCGTTCTAAAAAAGCACAGCATATTGGATAATAAAAACAGATTATTTAGGTCTGTTATAGTACTGAAAGAAGCGAAATGTACATTTAAACATAAAAAAATGTGCATTTCGCTTTGTTTATTGCCCATCAGTGCGTAACTTTGCCCATGCTTTTGCGCCTGTGGCGAAATTGGTAGACGCGCCAGACTTAGGATCTGGTGTTTCGCGACGTGTAGGTTCGAGTCCTATCAGGCGCACCTAAGGAAATCCTAACTGCTTGAATATGAGTGGTTAGGATTTTTGCTTTTATGAAATTGCCAACATTTTGGCAACGTATTTCAAGACTAATTCTCAACCGCATATTGGGAAATTGGTAAAATGCTTCATGAACGTAAGATAGAAAGTGGGTATGGTGACAGCGTTGTAAGAAGATTGTCGGCAGACCTTAAAGAACGATACCCTAAAATGGGTGTTTCACCACGAAATCTGTGGTACATGAAGAAATTCTATGAGCGTTATGCAGGACATAATGAGAAAGTGCAACGCAGCGTTGCACTTTTGCCGTGGTCACATAATATGTTGCTTTTGAGCAAAGGATTAGATGATGATGCAACTCTCTATTATGCCACAAAGACGGTGGAAAAAGGTTGGAATCGCGACTTGTTGCTCAATGCCATCAAACTCAATATGTATGAGACACAGGCATTAGCAAAAGTGGACAACAATTTCGACCGCACTCTTCCTGCCGAACAGGCGCAGTATGCCAACGAAGTGTTCAGCAGCAGCTATAACCTTGGCTTCTTGGGAGTGACTAGTCCTATCTTGGAGCTTGAACTTGAAGATCGTCTTGTAAAAGCCATCACTCGTTTCCTTATGGAACTCGGCAATGGCTTCACTTTCATTGGCAATCAGCATGTGTTGGAATACAATGGCAAAGAAAGTAAAGTGGATATGTTGTTTTTCCACCGTGGACTGCATTGTCTTGTTGCCGTTGACTTAAAGATTGGTGCTTTCAAGCCTGAATATGCAGGAAAGATGAATTATTATCTGTCTCTGCTTGACCGTCTTGAGCGTGGTGCAGACGAGAACCGTTCCATCGGAATCATACTTTGTGCGGAGAAAGACCGTGTAGAGGTGGAACTCGCACTTTAAGATATGGGAAAGCCTATTGGAGTGGCGGATTATCAGCTGATAGTACCAAAAGAGAAATTACAGAAGGTCCTTGCTGACGAGATAAAGGCGTTTAGTGAGGAAAAAGAAATTTGAAAAGCATTGGATAAAGCCTGAGTTATTGGAACAGCCTTAACTTATGAAAGTAAAATTGACATTGCATATTCAAAACGAGCCAACAAACGAACCTGTAAATGAGCCTGTAAATGAGCCTGTAAATGAACCTGTAAATGAGCCTGTAAATGAACGGCAACAAACTATACTGTCTATCATGAAGCAAAGTCCATCTATAATAAGAGAAGATTTGGCAAACAAACTGGGTATTTCGCTTGCAACGTTAAAAAGAGAGCTTACTTCGTTAAGGAAGGAAGGTTACATTACACGTAGCGGAAGTGATAAAAATGGGCAATGGATTGTTGTTTCAAAATAATTGTATTTTGAGCCAAATGTTAATTCGGTCGTTTTTGACTATTTTCGGTCGTTCTTCCTAAGTGATTTTTCCAGTGAACTACCGCTAAGCTAAAGATTTAGCGGTAGTTCACACCTTTGCAAAAAAACTATTCACAATGTGGACCTTTATTATATTAACTTTCGGTTTGGTGCTTTCTCTGTATGGATTAAAGAAGTCGTTACAAGAAAAGAAACACCCACCCCAAAAACAGACAAGACGTACTAATCATACCATTTCATGTAATAGCCATGAGTGCTATGAAGATGAAATGACAGAAGACGAAATGATAGCAGAGGATTACTACTATTACCAAGATAAAGAGTAATAAGTAGGTATTGTTGGTATATTAAAAACTAATAATGAACACCTACTTATTTACTCCAAACAAACAACCCTGTAATGAATAAAAAAGCCTACACGCCACACACCTTTACGCCATTCGCACTGATGGTAAGCCTATTCTTTGCCCTTACACTTACAATTCAGGGTAAGGATATAAGTCCGAAAAGAGCTGCTTCGATAGCAAAGAAATATGTCAAACTTCTGGATAATAACGAACAGAAAGCACAGGCGGGAAATAAAAATCTCGTAACCAACACTCCTTATTATATATATAACGATGCACAAGGACATGGTTTTGTTATCGTGTCGGGCGATGACCAAATGGGCGAAGTGTTGGCATATAGCACAGAGCAAACACTCGATACCCTAAAGGCAAACCCTTGTGTAAAATTGCTTTTGGCTGGTTACAAACAAACTTACGAGGTGTTGAAAAGCGGTGACGCAAGTGTAGTTCAGTCTGTGGCTCACACAGGTTTGTTCACTCAAACCGTTTCGCCATTGTTAAAAAGCCAATGGGGACAGTCACACCCCTTTAATGCCATGACAGGCTATCCTTATAGCGGATGTGTAGCTACAGCTATAGCACAAATGATGTACTATTACCAATGGCCTGCACAAGGCTATGGCGAAAACGAATATACCGTTACCTATTATCAAACCACAAAGAAAGCCGATTTCAGCCAATCGCACTACGATTGGGCAAATATGTTGCCTTACTATCAATATCCCGTGCAAGCTACAGCTATCCAAGAAAATGCTGTGGCACGTTTGATGAACGATGTGGGCATTGCCTCGTTCATGCAATATACCCCTAATGCCAGTGGCACACAAGGCATCTTCGCTTATCAAGCCCTGCAAAAGCATTTTGATTATACAGCAGCCTACGTAACGAAAGCCACAGAAGGTCCCAGTCGTTTTGCAGAAATACTCCGACAAGAGTTGCTCAATGGTTGTCCTGTTTATCTTGAAGGACGTCCTGCTGGTTCTGCATCGGGGCATGCTTGGGTAACCGATGGGTTTGATGAAAACGGACTTTTCCACATGAATTTTGGTTGGGAAGGACAGGGAGATGCCTATTTTTCGCTTACCAATCTCAGTTTGGAGCAAACAGGAAGTGAATTTCAAGGTAAGCCCTTGGCTTTTAATCGTGCCATTACAGCCATTTTGGCACATCCCAATAATGGGAAATATCCTGACATCGATCGTAGACTCTTAGAAACCTCTCCACAGTTAATGTTTAACGAGGGCGGTTCTTTCACCTTGAAAGAAGCTAACGGAAAGCACTTCAATCCATCGCAACCCTTAACCCTTGAAATGAACTCGTTTGTAAACAAGGGTAAGCCCTTTAAAGGAGACATCGGGGTGGCTGTTTACGATACTTTAGGAAACCTTATACACGTGTACTACTCCGACGACCATGATGTGGGAGGTTTAACACAACGCATCTATGGCAACGATAAAGACGGATTGATGGGAACCGATTATCTGATAAATCAACCCCAACCCATACACCTAAGTTTGGAAAATCTAACAGAAGGTTTCTATCGTCTTGTTCCTGTGTGCGTAGCACGTCATGAGGATGGAACATGGGATGAAGCATGCTTTCCTATAAAAAAGGCACCTATCATTGAGGTGGAATTGACAAATGGGGTAGGACGTATTTCTGAAATGTGTGCAGAGGACGCTCATTTCCAACTTATGGCACAGCCCCGATTGGCGGAAAAGGCTGAGCAGGGTAGAAAGGTGCATGCTATTTTCACCATAAAGAACCTCAATGGTGTGCCACGCGATTGTTATCTACGCGTACAACTGATTGATGATAACAACACCGTGGCGCTTGACACACGTGTTGACGAGCTGACAGAAATAGAAGGATTTACGGAGGCCGAAATTCCTATATTCCTCTCTTTACCCGCACGGCTTACTCCCGCACGTTACCAAGTGAGATTGATACTCTCTGCCGACGAAGCCGAAACGCATTTCTATCCCATCAACCATATTCATGACCAATACCCTGCCTATATTGAAGTGGTAGAAGCTCCCGATAAACCATTGATTGCTAAGGCTGAGGTGTTTTGGGCTGATGATTCGAACGATAAAATAGCCTCTAACTCTCTCAATCTCTCTGAATACTCCCTATTTAAAATAGGAATATCGTTGCGCACTTCTGACGATTTAACTTACGAGGGTCCAGTTACTATGTGTTGTGAGGATTTGCTAACAGCAGCGCAAATCCAAGTGCCAGGCATAGACGATTACGTTAGTCTGTCCTCTTCCTTCGATGTGCCACTCTACAGTTATTGGTTGCGCAAGAGTAACATACCTTGGGAAGATGGACATACTTATCGCATCAAAGTGAGGGGAGAATGGGAAGGGCAGGACATGGAATTGGCTAATCCGCAAGAACAGACTTATTACTTGAAGCGCGAAGGCGACTACCTAACCCTTTACCAAGACGTGCTTACACAAATAAGTGCAACATCGCAGTCCACAGTCAATATCCGACAGGCTGACAATAATCTCATGGTTTCGGGCAAAGGCATACGCAGCTTAAAGTTGTATAATCTCCACGGCAATTTGCTTAAACACGCCACTTTTGCTGATACTCCTAACGCGATTCTCCCTTTGCAAGGTATAGAACACGGCGTCTATTTGTTACAAATTGAAGATAGAGAGCTCAGTTATACCCATAAACTCTTTAAAAACAATGCGTCTAAGTAGGTGCTCAATTACAAGAGAAAGGCAAAGTGAAACTTTCAATATTCGCCAGCGAATGCGTTTTAATGAAAGGCAATAGTGTTATAAACAAAAAAATCGTTACTTTTGCACAATAGTAAAACATTGTTCACACAAAACAAGCATACATCATGAGCACTCTTGAAAAGATTTTTGCAGAAAAACTGCTTAACGTAAAGGCCATTAAGTTGCAACCCGAACAACCCTTTACTTGGGCTAGTGGTTGGAAGTCACCCTTCTACTGCGACAACCGCAAAACACTTGCATTCCCCACATTGCGCAGCTTTGTAAAGTTGGAATTGAGCCGTATTGTAGCTGAGAAATATCCCGAAGCAGACGCTATCGCAGGTGTTGCTACAGGTGCCATTGCACAGGGTGCTTTGGTAGCCGATGCATTGGGCTTACCTTTTGCTTATGTACGTTCAAAGGCTAAAGACCACGGTATGGCTAACCTTATCGAAGGTGACCTGAAAGAAGGTATGAAGGTGGTGGTTATTGAAGACCTCATCTCAACAGGTGGCAGCAGCTTAAAGGCTGTTGAGGCTCTCCGTCAACATGGTTGCGAGGTTATTGGCATGGTTGCAAGCTACACTTATGGTTTCCCCATAGCTGAGGAGGCTTTCAAAAATGCTAACGTAGAACTCACTACGCTCACTAACTACGAGGCTGTTGTGGAAGTTGCTTTGCAAACTGGCTACATCAAGGCAGAACACGTAGACATGCTCCACGAATGGCGTAAGAACCCAAGCGAATGGGGTAAGTAATTTCGATTGAAAAAAATAGTTTTACGGACTGAATAGCCCTTGTTCTTCATAACAATCATCAAGTTATAAGGGACAAGCGGCATTCAGTCCGTTTTTTTAGTTTGTTGAGACAATAACCTTTTAATTGCAATGCAAAGAAACCATTTGCAAATAAAAAATATTCTTCGTACATTTGCAGCGGATTCGTATACACTTATTGCAAACCACTCTAAAAAGTATTGAAAAACAATTACAACAAATATCCAAAATCTACAAATCAACAACTAACTATTATGAGAAGATTTACACTTTTCTTCTTTGCATTGTTCGCTTGCTTAATTGCGAGTGCACAGAGTGCGTTGCCTGATTTTAGCACCGAGGATGCTCCTGAGTATTATCCCGTTAAATTTAAATCGGGTAACTACTTGAGCGACAAAGGCGCAGGCAACAAAATGCAAACTGTAGCTCAAAAAGGTGATGCCACTATGTTTCAATTTATTGGCACACAGAGCAGTTTCATTATGAAGAGTAAAAGCGGCAACTACGTAGGCTTTGCCAACGAACGCTTCATTACTACAACCAAGGGGAATGCCGTTAAAATGTCTATTGTCAATGGTTCAGCAGAAAAATACTACGAACTGCAACGTGTAGGCCAAACAAAACGTATGAACCAATTTGGGGGTACTGGTGTTGGCGTTCAGTTGGGCGAGTGGAATGCTGGAGACAACAATAACCAACTCTTCTTTGAAGGAGCAATTGATTGGGAAGCCGATTATAACAAGTTGGTAGGTCAAATCAAAGATGCTCAAAACTACCAATTCTTCTATCGCGATGCTACTGCAGCCCTCGAAGCTATTCCCAACACAAAACCGACGACAAAGGACGAATACAAAGCTGCGATTGAAAAATTACAGGCCGCCATTACTGCTTTGAATACTGGCGAAGTAAAGGGAACTGAAATCGATGGTAAGCACGTTTACCTTGGCAACAAGCTCCACTCTTCTTTCTTCGCTTATGCAAATGGCGATAAGATGGGCTCAAAAAGCGCCAGTTATAATAGCGATTGCATTTGGGTTTTCGAAAAGGCTGACAACGGCGAATACTACATTAAAAATGTAGGCACAGACCTTTATGTTGGTCCAGTTCCTGCTAAGAATAACGAATGCTTTAAGTTAGTAGAAAAGGCTGAAGCTGCAACTTATGTAGTTGCTGCCGCTGCTACTAACGGCTATTGCAACATTTATAGCTCAACAGGCACAGCTAATCTTGAAGCTTTGCACATGGTGGATTGGAATGGTGTGGTACGTTGGGCAAAAGCTGCCGATGCCTCACAATTTATGTTGACCGATGCTTCTGCATTTGAAGCTGCTTACGAAAAGTACTATACAATCCGCAATGGTAAGGGTGGCTATGTGAGCGTAGATGATGCCTATGCTGATGGTGGAAACATGAAGTTGCACAATGCCTCACAACCCAGCAATTTGAAGGGTTTGTGGCACGTTTACAAAACAGCAAATAACACCTATCGCTTTATCAATGCAGCCAATGGTCAGGTAATGGCTGTTAAGGGTAGCGAAGGTGCTGCACGCACTTCTTTGCAGAGTGTTACACTGACTGATTACGACGCAACCTATACCACTTACTTTGATGGTACATTCAAAATAAACAGCGAAGAACCCAGCTACATCAAACTTGCAGGTTCAAAGAACAACTACTTGAACAACCGCGATGGTTTCCTTGCGCTTTGGAACAACGCAGGTGCTACAAATAACGACCAAGGTTCTAAATTCTTCATCACGGAGATTACTCCTAGCCCTGAATACCTTTATAGCGAATATAGCGCTGTTGAACCTGGCAAGCGTCCTGCTGACATCAGCAAGTATGCACTTTGGTATAATGTGCCTGTAGCTAAAACGGGTGTTTCAGACACTTGGATGGAATATGCACTCCCCTTGGGTAATGGTCAACTTGGTACTACTATTCGTGGTGGCATCTTCAAGGATGAACTTCAGTTCAACGAAAAGACACTTTGGCAAGGTAGCACTGGCAATGGTGGTAGCGAAAACAACTCACGTGGTTGGTTCCAGAACTTCGGTTCGATTATGGTTACCGACATGAGCGGTGCTTTCTCACTTGACAATGCTGAAAAGCCTGTTAAGGAATATGTGCGTTACCTCGACATTATCAATGGCGTAGGTGGTGTAAACTACAAGAGCAGTGACGAAGCTACTACTTATGCACGTCGTTACTTCACTTCGGCTACCGACAAGGTGCTCGTAGCTCATTACGAAGCAAAGGGTACTGATAAACTCAACCTCAAGGTTACTTTCAAACCCGATACGCAGATTGGTGCAGGTAAGGTAACTTATGCGGATGGCGGTGCAAGCTTTAGCGGTAAGATGACGCTTGTGTCATACAACGCTGCTTACAAGGTGCTCGCTAACGAGAGTGCAACAGTTACTACAGACGAAGCTGGCATCCATGTAGAAAATGCGGATTGGGTGAATGTATTCCTCGCAGCAGCTACTGACTTCGATGCTACAAAGGCTGGTTGCAAGAGCGGTGAAACTGTTGAACAGATTGCTGCTAACGTACAAGAACGTCTTACTGCAGCTACAGCTAAGGACTATGAAACTTTGTATAACGACCACGTAGCAACATTCAGCAGCTACATGAATCGTACAGAACTCAACATTGCAGACGTTTGCACTGACAAGACAACCGAGGACCTCCTCAAGTTCTACAATGCTAACGCTGAAAACAAGAATACTGCAGACGCCTTCTACCTTGAGAGTCTCTACTTCCAGTATGGTCGTTACATGACAGTAGGTGCAAATCTTGATGGCTCAATTCACGCTCCTAGCAACTTGCAGGGTATTTGGAATGACCGTTCAAACACCGACTTCTGGCATTGCGATGTTCATGCTGACATCAATGTACAGATGAACTACTGGCCCGCTGACCCCACAAACCTCAGCGAAATGCACCTCCCATTCCTCTACAACATCATCGACTTGGCAACTGCTCCTAACTCTCCTTGGGTTGCTTTGGCTAAGAAAGTTAAGAATGGTGCTAAGGGTTGGACTATTGCTGTTGAGAACAATATCTTTGGTGGTACTTCTACTTGGTGCAATGGCAACATCAAAACACTCGGTGCTTGGTATTGCGACCACTTGTATCGCTACTACAAGTACACTCTCGATCGCGACTTCCTTAAGAAGGCACTTCCCGTAATGTATCAGAATGCTCTCTTCACTAAGAGTCTCGCTACTAAGAACTCTAAGGACGGCAAGTATGTAATTACTGGCGAATGGAGTCCTGAACATGGTGAATGGAACCAAATTACAGCCTTTGCTCAGCAAACAGCTTACCAGGGCTTAAAGGACTTGTTCGAAGGTTACGCTGAACTCGGTGCAGAATCTACGGTTACTGCAGAACAGATGGCAGAACTCGAAGACCTTTACAAGAACTTCGATCAGGGCATTTGGACAGAGGAATACAATCCTGGCATTGCTGAATGGAATGGTCAGAAAAAGACTTGTATCTCTGAGTGGAAGGGCCTTCCCCTTTCAGATCCTGGTCACCGTCACCTCTCTCACTTGATGTGCCTCTATCCCTTCAACCAGGTTAGCGCATTTGCTACAGATGCTGACAGCGTGAAGTTGTTCCAAGCAGCTTATAATGGTATGATTGCTCGTAACGGTGACGTAACAGGTTGGTCAATGGGTTGGCAAACTAACACTTACGCTCGTTGTTTAGATGGCGATAAGGCTCACTACAACTTGCAGCGTGCTCTCCGTCACTCAACTTCATATGTTATTGCCATGGGTGGTCAAGGTGGTTGCTACTACAACCTCTTCGATGCGCACTCACCCTTCCAAATTGATGGTAACTATGGTTGCACCAGTGGTGTTGCTGAAATGTTGCTCCAAAGCTACGATGACGTTATCACCATCCTCCCCGCATTGCCTTCTTCATGGAAGAATGGTAGCGTAAAGGGTTTGAAGGCTCAGGGTAACTACAATGTTGACGAAACTTGGGTTGATGGTAAGGCTACAGCTGCTGCTATCACCAACAACTTAGACGTTGAGCGTAAGGTTTCTGTTCGTTTGGGCAAGCAAGTTGAGAAGTACACTATCGGTGCTCACGAAACACTTAACTTGGACCTTTCGCAAGGTGGACTTCCCACTGCTATCAACAATGTTTACGTACCTGTAAAGGTAAACAACACTATCTACGATCTCAGCGGTCGTCGTGTTGCTAACGCTGAAAAGGGTGTTTACATCGTAAACGGTCAGAAAGTGGTTCGCTAATCTAAAGTTTTAACACACTTATATCTGTATAAAAGGCAGACACATTTGTAACGAATGTGTCTGCCTTTTTTGGAAATGAACTTCAACATTTAACTTTACCTTTTTAACAGCTTGACTCGAAAGGGGGATATTGAATACGGATTTTACTGATTGTTCTGATTCTTTTCTCTTCGGAAGGAAAGGAATGATGGGGATGGTTTTCTGAAAAATGGAAGTTTTTATCGGTCCTCCCCCAAAAGCAGCCTAAAGTGTCGAAAAAAAGTATGTTTACTTACTTTGCCATTTATGTTAACTTACTTGGCGATTTAAGTTAACTTACTCGTACATGTTAGTTTACTTACTTTTTTTGAGTGGTATTACTTTGTCGTCCAGCCTATTGCTGGACGACGATTTATATCAATATACTTTGCTTTTTAATATATATTACTTTGCCGTCCAGCCTAGGCTGGACGAAAAGAGCAAATAATATAATGAAGTAGTCTAAACTTTTCTGAGATGATTAGATTTAAACTTTTATCTCTATTTTGAACATCATAAAAGTTTAGACGACTTGATTACAAATTGAGGTTTCAAATTGTTACATGCCCTTATTGATAATACCCCTCCAACCTTTTGGTTGTTACAATGGCGCGAGAAACATTGATTTTTTCTTACCCAAATAATCAAACTTTGTGCTTTACAGGTTATTCATTATCTCTTAACTTTGTATTCTTTTCTTTGCAAATGAATTGTTTATATCAATAAAAATTCCGAAATTAGCAGCGAAATTAGATAAAACACCAATTACTGTATGAAATTACATTACCTCTTACTCCCCGCAGCACTTCTTTTTGCAGCTTGCGGAAACGAAGAACTCGAAGGCGTACAGCCTAACCTCCCCATCACAAACCCTTCAACCCTCCTTGCAACAGCCACACCTATATTCCCTGAGGCTGACAACTCGGTACAACTCAGTGCTAACGAAGCTGAAGGCGTGATGCAACTGCTCAAAAGTATCGACCCTAAGAAGGCTCTTAACTTGAACGAGCAGGATATTACTGATGCTGAATACAAGGAAATTAAAAGATACGTTACTAAGAACCTGAAGGCTGAGAACGACTACCAAACTTATAAGAACATCTACAACTGGTTGATTAAGAACATTAAGTATCCTTGGGGTGCTAATGATGTTCCTTACCTCAGACCATACGACATCTTTAAGCATAAATGCTGTGTATGCCAAGGCTATGCTAACTTGCTTAAGACGATGTGCCATACGCAGGGCATCCCTTGCGCATGTGTTAATGGCGACTTGGTTCCTCTGGGTGCACACGCTTGGAACTATGTATACGTGGATGGTGATTGGTATGTGAGCGATGCTACCAATGGTCACGACTATAAGGCTGCAGACTTAAGTAGCTATGAAAGTACGCTTATTCCCCAACGTATGGATTTTGTTGTTCTTGAAGACGATAAGTGTGAGTATACTTACGAAAACAGATACCTTAACGTTAAGAGTATTAAGCCAACTACAAGCACATCGTTTACTGTGCCTTATAGTGTAAATGGTCTGCGCGTAATGTTGTTTATTCCCAGCGAAGAGTTACCCAAGAGCATTACCCAGCTTAATATAGGTAGTAACATCGAGTCGTTTGGTGAGTATGATCCCACCTCAAGTTTGAGCAGAGCGCTCGCTAACGTCGAGGAAATAAACGTTGATCCTAAAAACTACGGTTTTGAATCGTATAAGGGTGTGGTGTATAGCATTTACGACAAGAACAGACCTTACCTCATTCCCGCAGGTATTCGTAGTCTTACACTCAGACCGCTTGAAAGATTGGATAAGAACATGGTAGCTCATCTTTATAATCTCGAAGAATTGGTTATCGGAGAAGGCACTAAGTATATTGATGACTTCGCTGTGGAACGTTGCCCCAATTTGAAGCGTATCTACGTTCCTGAAACGGTTATCTCTATCTCAGAAAATGCTTTTTCCGAATGTGGTAATTTTGAAATTATCAAAGTTCCAACAAGTATTCACGAGGTTACCATGTAATTCAAGAAGTAGCATAAAAAATGTCTATGAAGCAGTGCTAAATGTTTCATAGACATTTTTTGTTGTAGGTTTCTTTAGAGGTTATTAAATATGAATATGTCAAAGAATTCCACTTTGCGTGATTCTTCTCGTTAAAAAGTTTGTATTATCAATGATTATTCGTATCTTTGCAGCAACAGAATCCGCCACGCTTCCCATTTGAACAGCGAACCAGGGCGGGTCTTTTGCTTTTATGGGGACATTAAGATTATACACTAAACAGGCTCTTTCTATTTCCGAACAAATAGAACTACTAAAAAGTAGAGTGTAAATGAAAGTCAAATGCATTAAAGATTGTCCATACCGTATCAAAATAGAACCTATATTGCCACTTTTCTACCGTTTAGAGCGTATAGTACTGATAATCAACTAATAACACTTTCTCTGGTCGCATTGCACTCGCCTTGCACTACTTTGCTTCGCCAAGTTAGGCTTCGGCTCGGCAATAAAAATAAAAAACTCGTTTTTTTCTTTGCACTGCACTCGCCTTGCACTACTTTGCTTCGCCAAGTTAGGCTTCGGCTCGGCAATAAAAATAAAAATCCCTTGGCTTTTTATTTTGCATTGTGCTCGCCTTGCACTAACTTTGCTTCGTGAAAATAAACTAAGCGCACACAAATACGAAAATGAAGATACTGCATACTGCCGACTGGCACTTGGGCAACACCTTTCATGGTCATAACCGTTTGCTTGAGCACCGCCATTTTTTGGCATGGTTGCTCAACGTGCTTAAAGAGCGCCAGCCCGACGCCATGATTATTTCGGGCGATGTTTTTGACTCTGCCAACCCTTCGGCTGCCGCAGAAGAATTGCTTTATGACTTTTTATTACGCGCTACACTTGCTGTGCCTGGACTACAGGTGGTTATCACTGCAGGTAACCATGATTCGGCAGGACGACTTGAAGCACCTGCTGCATTGCTGAAAACACACAATGTGTATGTGCGTGGCACCGTACATTATTTACCTAACGGTGAACCAGACTTTAACTACTATCTCTTGCCTCTAGCAGACCGACAAACAGGACAAGCAGCTTGCACTTGTGTGGCACTGCCTTATTTGCGTAGTGGAGACTATCCTGCAGGCATGTCGCCCGAACAAGGCTTGAACTTCTTTTTTACGCAACTGCAACAAAAGGTGCGCAAATCGTCTTTTAAAAAATTACCTGTTATTGTAGCTGCACATTTTTATGCTGCTGGAGCCGATATCTGTCAGGGCGAACACTCTGAACGGCTTGTGGTGGGGGGACAAGATTGTGTGGATGTTAACGTTGTAGGTAATAACGTGAGTTACACTGCCTTGGGGCATATTCACAAAGCACAGCAGGTGAAGGATGGTCATTGTGCATGGTATGCAGGAAGCGCATTGCCCATGTCGTTTACCGAAAGAAACTACCAACATGGTGTTAACTGGGTGGACATGGATGCTACGGGAGAAGTTGAGGTGGAACAAATATCTTATAACCCCCTACGTTATCTCATCACGATTCCAGCCCATGGCAAAGCTGCAAGTGTGAAGCAGGCATTCGATGAAATAGCACAACTCCCGAAACGCAAAAAGGATGATAATGGCGATACTTGGCCTTATCTTGAAATAAGCATTGAAGAAAAGCAGCCCGAACCCACATTGATGCACGATGTGATGCAAGCTTTGGAAGATCGTGCCGTACACTTTTGTCGCATTACACGTGTGCGTCCACAATCGGAGAAAGCCGATGCTGAACTTTCAGTTATTGCTGCCGATAGTTTGGCAAATACCACACCGCTTGAATTGGCACAACGCGTGTTTCAAGCTCGCTTTAATGCGCCAATGCCTGCCGAATTGATAGAACGCTTCAACAAAGCCAACCAAAAGCCAACACATTGAAAATTCATAAAAGGTGAAGATAGAAAAAATTACCCTTTGCAATCTTACATCGATTGAGGGGGAACAAACCATAGACTTTACAGAGGAACCCTTGCGTTCAGCCGGACTCTTTGCCATTACGGGCGATATGGGGTCGGGCAAGTCTACCATTCTCGATGCTATCTGCTTGGCTCTCTACAACAAAGCACCGCGCTTTGAAAACATTGAGACCATTAAGAGCGAAGATATGAAGCTTGTTGAAGATAAAGCACAACAGGTGCAACCTAAAAATACTGCAAGCATTCTGCGTCGTGGACAAAAGCAAGGTTATGTTTGCGTGACTTTTAGCACCAACAATGGCGAACGCTATGAGGCCACTTGGACTACTCGCATCACAAAGACGGGAAACTACAAGACACCCGAACGCACGCTGCAACAACTCGCTCCTCATAAAGAGGTGGTTGACAAAGGCGAGGTGCAACAGCGCATCGAGCAAGCCATAGGTTTGACCTACGACCAGTTTACGCGTACCGTTATTTTAGCACAAAACTCGTTTGCGAACTTTCTTCGTGCAAAGGCGGATGACAAAGCTGCTTTGCTTGAAAAACTCACGGGTACGGAGGTTTATAGCAATGTGAGTCAACGCATCTTTCGTCTTTCGCAAGAGGCTGATGCTCGTGTACATTCTATTGAAGATGAAATGAAGGGCTTGCTCCACACACGACTCGATGAGCATTTGCTTGCCGAGCAACAGGAGCGTGCTCATTTGCTTGAAGCATCTAGTAAAAATGCTGTGCAAAATGTTAAACGCATGGAACAGCAAATTGACTGGATAGACCGTTTTGCACAACAAGCCCGACAAGTGCAGCAGTGTGAAGCGCAATTCTCGCAGACTACCAAAGCATGTATGGAGGCGCGTGCCGATGAGATGAAACTCGATCGCTACGACGCTGTGCTTGATATGCAACCGCTTTACCAGGAAATAAAAATGCGTCGTGCTGACGTAGACAAAATAAAAAGCAGCGAAGCTGAAAATGCAACGCAACTTGAAGAAACTCGCAAGGCACTCGATAAACAAAGTACGGCTCTTGATGTGGCACATGAGCGCACCTCGGATGCTGAACGTCAGCTTGAAGTGCGTCGGCCTGCTATTGACCGTGGTCACACCTTAAGTGGTGAGATTAAAATGGCTAACGATCAGCTCAAGCGTCTTGAGGAACAATTGGTATTGGCTACACAGTCGTACGAGAAACGCCAAAGTGCTTTGGTGTCAAAGCAAGAAGCATTGCATAAGTTGGCTGAAAGCATCAAGCAAAAGCAGCTTCACAAACAGTCGCTTGAGGTGCATCAACTCATGTTTCAAAAGTTCGACTTAATAAAGGATAAACTTTCAAACCTTTATAACGAGACAAGGCACAACGTGGAGTGTCACACTAAAGCTGCTCATTTGCAAAAGCGACAATTAGAATTGCGCGAGCAAGGAGAACGTGCCGAGGAAGAACAACACAACAATCAAGCACGCCTCAACGCTTTAAAGAGTGAACTGCTTATTCACCAGCAAGCTAACCATGGTCATGACAGTGTAAAGTTGCAACAAACGGCTGCTAACAATCGCAGCCGCTTAGTTTCGCTTTCGCGTGCTGCCGTTTTGTGGCAACACATTTCTGATGGTTATGCTCGTATTGCTGAGAAAACGGCTACGCAGCGTCGCGAAACTACCGAGCTGGCACAAAAGCAGCAAGAAGCTAACAAGATGGAAATAGCCTTGCATGCAAGTGAGGAAGCCTTTGCTCGCATTTCAGCTACTTACACTTTGAGCCAATCAAAGGATATAGTGCAACTGCGTAAACAACTGAAAGAGGGCATTGCTTGTCCCGTATGTGGTGCTACACACCATCCTTATCACACAGAAACCGAACGTGAGTTGGGCAATCTGCTTAGTAGCATGAGCAAGGAGTTTAACAACTTGAAGGAAGATGTGCTACTTAAACGTTCGCAACTCTCAGACTTGCGTGAAGAAATGGCTGCAGACTCGGCACGAATTGCTGCCGACGAGGTAGCTCTTAATGAGTTTAAAGAACGTCAAGCTGCTGATGTGGACGAATGGAAGGCTTTTGCCAATCTCGACCCTTCGTTTGCCGACTGTTCTGCTACTGTTAATCGTGAAGCACGTCGCATGATGATTCAGCTTCTGATTGATAACACTACACGTTCTGCCGACGAAGCCGAACAAGAACTTAGCACCTACAACGAGCACCAGTTTCACATCAACCGTTTGAACACAGAAATTGATGAACTCAACGGATTGATGGCAAACAATCGCACTTACCTTGACAAATTGCGTACGGAGGCAAACGTGGCTGCTACTACAGCTGAGGAGTTGCAACATGTCATCGTGTTGTCAGACCGTGCATGTTCTGAACTCTACACCGATCTCGATGAGATGATTACCCTTTCAGGTTGGTTTACGGAGTGGAAAAATAATGCAGATGGTTTGCGCATTCGCCTTACCAATTTGCATCATGATTGGCAACAAACTTGTGCAGCACTCGATGAGGCTGAGCGTACGGATGCCATATTGCGCGAAGAAATTAAGGGTGCTGAAACCAATATAGCCGAAGAGCAACGCCACGTGGTGCAATGTCGTGACAGTCGTGATGCTACTCGCGAGGAATTGACACGTAAGCAAGAGGATTTGCGTCGCATTATGGGGGAAAATACTCCGCAAAAGGAGGCTGAGATGTTGCAAACTGCTATTAGTAATGCACGCGAGGTTGAAAATGCCACACGCCGTCAGTTTGAGGAAATTCAAGGTCAATTGCATTTACTTGAGGGTAAACGCAACAATTTGTTGAAAAATCGATTGGAGAGTCAACAACAACAGCAACAAAAACAACAGGAACTCGACTTGCTTATTCTGCGCTTTAATGGTACGCATTCGCCTGTGCAGTTTACGGAACTCGACCAAATATTCACTGCCAAAACGGATTGGAAAGCTATGCGTAATCGCATTGACCAACTTAAAGAACAACGTGTGTTGGCACAGAATAACCTTGAGATGGCACAGAAGGCTTTGCAAACTTTGCAGGCTGAGGCCGTTCGTCCTTCGCTTTCTGTAAAAAATATAGGTGTGCCTAATGGTAATATAGGTGAGAACATGGCTTCAACGAATAATGCTGCTGTTCAACAGAGTGCATCTACCGCAAGTGTTGCTACGTCTCCAACAGCACAACCTACCATTGTGGCTGACCTTGAGGCTTACTTGGCTTTGCGCCAAACACTCAGTGGGGAACTTGAAAAGCAACAACATCAAAGCAAAGAACTTGCCGAAGAACTGACCAATGTTAAGCTCAAGTTGCAAGCTCACCAACAGAGTGTGGCATCTGCCAACCGTATGCAGCAAACGTTGGATGCAGCTCTTGAAGATGCACGTGAATGGAACCGACTGAATACGCTGTTTGGTGCTGCCGATGGCAAAAAATTCCGTACCTTGGCACAAAGCTACACCTTTAGTTATCTTGTGGCGCATGCCAATCGTCATCTTTGTCAGCTCTCGCCACGCTATGAGTTGCATAATATTGAGGGAACATTGGCTCTCGAAATTATTGACCACGATATGTTCGATGAGCACCGATATGTTACTTCACTCTCGGGAGGCGAAACATTTGTCGTATCGCTTGCCTTGGCACTTGGCTTAGCTTCTATGTCGAGCAATCAACTTGTTATTGGTTCGCTCTTTATAGATGAAGGTTTTGGAAATCTCGACAGAGATTCGCTCGACCTCGTGATGCTTGCACTCTCGAACCTTGAAAATGCGCAAGGTCGCAAAGTAGGTGTTATTAGCCATACAGAACAAATACGTTCGCAAATTTCACCACAAATTAAAATTCGCAAGCGTCCTGGTGGTAGTAGTTCTGTTATCGAGGTGATTTGATTTTTCAAGAAGAAGTCTTTTTTAGGGAAGTTATTTTTAAGGGGAGTTAGAAGAAGGTATTTGCAAGAAGTTAGAGGAATGAATGTTTTGCTACCTGATTCTTCTAACTCCCTTTTTAAATAACTTCCTCTAACTCCCTTTTTTAAATAACTTCTTTCAAAAACTTTCTTCTAAAAAAATAGCATCTCAAAAAATAATCCTTAAATCCCATCCCCATGTCTACTCCCTTTATATCTTTTATCATCCCTACTTACAATACCCCTTCAGCACTATTGCGTCAATGCATCGAGAGTATATTGGCTATAAATCTTGCTGAAAATGAAAGACAAATCATCTTGGTAGATGACAATAGTAAACAGCCTGCTCTCGAAGTCGTGAAAAAATATGCAGCACACATTACTTATTTACGCTTTGCGCGAAACAAGGGGCAAGCTGCTGCACGCAATGCCGCATTAGCACAAGCAACAGGCACCTACATCCAATTTGTTGATGCTGATGACGCCTTGTTCCCACAGCGTTATAACTATGTGTTGCAAGCATTGCGTCACTCGGCATCCCAACAGCCCGATGTTTTGGTATTTAACTTTAGTCGTGATGCAGCTGCCGATAGTTCAAGTTCCATTACATGGTCAGCCCCAATTACGGGAATACACTATCTTTGCCACCACAACATGCGAGCTGCTTGTTGGGGATATGTATTTAAGCGTGAGTTATTAAACAATTTACATTTTATAGAGGGCAACATGCACGAAGATGAGGACTTCACTCCACGTGCCATCATTCGTGCTCATACGCTTTGTTTCACAACTACACCTATTTATTATTATAGACTTCGAGCTAACTCCATTAGTAATAGTCCCGCTCCTTCGCATCTCTTGCGAAAACTTGCTGATAAGGAGCAGATTCTTTTAAATCTGGCAAACGACCATTGGACCTCTGCCGAACAACCAGCCATAACTCGGCGATTGCATCAACTCACGGCAGACCTTCTTTATAATGTATGGACATATACCCATAGCCTGCGCAAACTCCGCCAAACAATTTTGCGTTTACATCAGCATTCTCTTTGTCCGCTTCCTCTAAACTTTTATAGTCCGCGCTATTGGGCATGGGTTCTTGCACTAAAATGTATCGGTGCTTAGAGTTGTCAGATGTGCGATTCTTATATGGGTGGTTCATGGGGGAAAAACTCATTGCTCAACTGTTATCTATAGTGTCAGTTTTTTTAGAATCATCATATATGGGTATTGTGTGGGGCTGGAACCCTCTGTAATTTTGCAGCGGTTACGAAACCAAAGTTCTTAAACTCACATCTACAAACAAAACAGACAGAAGATTATGAAGAAAACGGTAATTATTTATGGCACAAGCACTGGCGTTTGCGAGGATTTGGCTAACAGAATAGGAACTAAATTGGGGGTGGACAATATCATCAATGTTACGAATCTCGACGACAATGTGATAGCGGACAATGAAAACCTCATTCTCGGCACATCAACGTGGGGTGCTGGTGAGGTGCAAGACGATTGGTATGATGGTCTCAGAATAATCAAAAGTGCAAACCTGAATGGAAAGACAGTTGCTCTTTTTGGCTGTGGTGACTCTGAGTCTTATCCCGACACTTTTGTTGGTGGAATGGCAGAGATTTATCATGCCGTGACGGACGCAGGTGCTCAAGTCATTGGTGCTGTAGCAACGGAGGGTTACACATTTGACGATTCTGAATCTGTAGTTGACGGAAAGTTCGTTGGACTGGCTCTTGACGAAGTCAACGAGGACAGCAAAACCGATGAGCGTATTGACGCTTGGGTAACAGAAATCTTGCCTGGTCTCTAATCTCTTTTTTGTTAGTTCTTACTTTCACACATCTAAACATTCAGTTTATCAATCATGCAGCAATCTACTATATTGCCCGTAGATATGAAAGTTCTGATGAACCACATCTACGAATACAAGAAGGGCGTGCGCCGTATGGTGCTTTTCACTTTCAACAAGAAATATGAGGATTTTGCTATACGCCGGCTGAAAAGTCAAAACATTAAGTTCGTGATTCAGCCAGTGGGCAATGATCGTTTGAATTTGTATTTCGGAAGAGAAGAGTGTCTTAATGCCATCCGCATGATTGTGACGCGTTCCCTCAATCATCTCACCCCTGAAGAGGATTTCATGCTCGGCGCGATGCTTGGCTATGACATATGTACGCAATGTGAGAGGTTCTGTGAGCGTAAGGGCAAACCAATGGAAATGCGCAGTTGTCAATAGGTCATGTATATCCTATGCATGGATGCATGTTTCGTTGTGCCCCGAAAGGTAAGTTCTGAGAGCTTGCTATACACTAATTGTTTACCTAAACGTTTAGACACCTATACGCCAGTTTTTACAATCCTCATAAAAGGCAAGTTAGGTTATTGCAAATTATTAGAACAGAATTAACAAAACCACACTGCAACTGTCCTCTTCTGATACCACAACATCAGATGAGGACAGTTTTGATTTTTGAATTTCCATGGATTCCCCCTTGGGGAGTTCGGTTTGTAGCGAGGGTTGCAAATGGGGATGTGGAGTTGTATATATATATATAGGAACGCGCGCGCGAGGGAATAGAAAGTTTTTCCAATGTTTCATGCGCCAGTCTCACCCCGTTAGGGATAATGAATAATGTATAATGAATAATGTATAATGGAGCATGCCTTACACATTATACATTATTCATTATACATTATTAAAACTCAGCATGTTTAGCACCATCCTTAAAGAAGTTGGGCACAGGATTATCTGCTACAACGTAACCATCGGCACGCAGTTGTGAAATAACTTGTGTACCTACCACGCGGTCGTATTCGGCAACCAAACGTCCTTCTTTGTGGAGTGCATAAAAGTAACGCCAATGTCTGCCTCCATGTTTGCTCTTTCGCTGTTCAAGTTGTTGTCCTCCATTTATCATCTTTGCCAAGAATTGTTCTCGGTCGCGAATGTTATAGTGAAAGATGACAACTTTGCTTTGTTTCGTGCGTTGTGGCAACATCTTTACTTTGTGGTTTCCCATTGAAATTTGCAGATAACCATCGGTGCGGTGCATCACCTTTTGTGTTTGACGGTTGAAGATGGAATAAACCGAAAGGTTGTATGCTTCAAGATTAGGCACACATCGCACACTGCAGCCCCATTCCGTCCAAGGCAGTCCATCCTCGGGCAGAACATTACGTATGGCACATTGCAGCACATTGGCATGTGTGGTGCAGAGTTCTGTTTTCAGATTATTGTCGGGACTATACCAAAATTCGTCAGCATCGGCATTGATTACCCAATCAGCACCATACTGATTTTTAGCAAGCATAACCATGCGGTCAACCCAACGCTTTTGATTATAGTCGGTAGCTGTTTCATTGATTACGTGCAACACCCACCCCCGTTTTCGATAACGTTCAATAATATGAGGTGTACCATCTGTTGAATTGTTGTCGGTTATGATAAATCCGTCAACTCCCATAGCATGATGAAACTCTAAGTTGTGTGCTAAAAGTTCTTCTTCGTTTTTTACCAACAAAGTCATTATGAGTTTGGGATGAGGCGTACAGCGTAAGGTTCGTGGTAAAGCACAGAGTGCGCTCAATATTTTTTTAAACATGTATTTGTAAAAAAGGTTATCAACTTATCAGAATTATTAGAACCACCCTTATTTACACCCGCCCTTTGGCTTCGGCACTATCCATGGCTTCGGTCTGTGGCCAGTGTGCGAGGCAATAGTCAAGGTCGAAGTTACGTTCGTTGGCATAACCTTCGGCTAAGTAATGTTGCATCTCGGCAGTAGCGGGAAGACGTTCAAAGTTCTTAAGTCCTTCTTCGCGGTCTACTGCATGAAAGCGTAAACGGTTTAAGTCAACGAGTTCCACCTGTATGTTGCCTGCGGCATCGCGTCCTAAAAGCAAATTGCCACGTGAAAAGTCACGATGTATGATACCCTCATTATGTAATTTACCAGCGATGCGTCCTACGGCACGCAGATAATCGGGGGCTTCGGTGGCAGAGATATTGCCTTTAATTAAATCTATATAGGTGTAGGGAAGTGTGCTACGCATTGATGCGTAATAACTATGCGTGAAAAGTAGTCCATGTCGCACACTGCACCATCCCACTGGGGCTGGACTGCCTATGCCTTTACTAAGTAACAATGCAGCATAGCGACACGAACGTTCAGCCTTTGAGGAACGTAGCAGTCCATAAGCAATGCGGTTGATAATATTGGGTACGCAGAAAGATTTTACAACGACAGTTCCTTGTGGTGTGTCGAATTCGCGTAATTCATTGCGCCCTTTGTAAATGATGCGCCCATTGCCTGCAAGTGAAAAACGTATGGGAAGTGTGGCAACGAAAGTGCGCAAGTTGCTGAATGTAGGTTCGGTATGTACATGGCGCGGACAGAAAAAACGTATCACATTGTTGATTACGTGTGACCATGAACGATGTTGGCGTAGTGGACCACCTAACCATTGTTCAAAAAAATCGGGATGCCTATGGTTGAGCACTTTTATGACATGGCGTTTAAGTTCACGATCTTTGTCACGTTTTGAGCCTTTTGCATAGCGGTAGCGCAACCCAACTTCGGGCAATCGCACAACACGTCCTCCTGTTTTGAGCATGCTAATCCAAAATTCCCAATCCTCTCGTGCAATGATTTCAGCACAATATCCATCCGTTTTATCGTAGTCGGCACGGCGATATAGCGCACAAGTGTCAAGAATGTTTTTATGCGCTTCGGTCTTTAAATTAAAAGGAGGTAAATTCCAACGTCCCGTACGTTCGCCAAAGAACTCAGCCGTAGGAGCCACAGCTTTCACATCGGGGTGTTGACTGAGAACTTCTACAGCTTGACCTATAAACTGTGGCATAAGCAGATTGTCGGCATCAACAGGCAAAATGTATTTGCCATGTGACGCAGCAATGGCTGCATTACGTGCATGACACACACCCGCATTTGCTTGGTGCATAACGTGTATACGGCTGTCTGTGGCAGCAAGCGATTGCAATACTGCCAAGGAATTGTCGGTAGAGCCATCGTCAATGCACACCACTTCGATGTTGGCATAGTGCGAAGCCAACACGCTACGCACGGTGTCTGCTACATAGGCTGCTGCATTATATACGGGGATGATTACTGAAACCATGTTGGGAAAAATACTAAATGATGGACAAAAAGGGGCATGTGTGGCGCACAATGGCGTTAACCACTTGGAGATCTTGCGATGAAAACTTGCGAGCAAATACTGAGGAACTATTCAATAGCTCGTTTATATCATCGTGCGTCCACACGTAGGGTGAACCGCGTTGCCAATCAATTTTGCGCAAGCTGGATGTTTGCGTGTCTTCGGTTTGCGCGTTATAGACATTGGCACTGAAGGGGGAAGAGATGAGCATTGTTTGCACAAATATTTCGTCGGGGCAGAGCGTATGAGCCAAACGTTTATGCAACAAAGGTTCGTTTTGTAACAGATACTGACAAAAAGCTTCAGTGATGCTCACCCAGTTACTCCCTTTGGCAAAGGTAATGCCGCGAGGTGTGGAGCGTTTAAAACCTGTAATTTTTTGCAGAGCAAGCACAACATTGCGCACCAATGAACAGAGGGCGTGGGGTAGGGAGCCTTTGTCCTTCATGTGTTGTGTAAACAGATAGTAGCGATTGACCTTGCGGTGCAGGTCGCGCAAATGCCCTGAGGTTTTCCAATATGTCACATATTCCTTGTTGGGGTGTAGACTGAATATTTGACGTAATTGGTCGGGTGTTTTCAGTAGTAAGTCTACTCCCGAAAGCAAATGATAGTAGGCATAGGGACCTTGTTGCGCTGCGGTTTTAAACAAAAGCATTTCAACTTCCACTTGTGCAATGTCTCCCCAACGTACATCAAGATGTTGGGGCAAAAAGTGAAATCCTCCGTGGTGAGGTTTGTAGGTTGCAAATTGTTTTTGCATTTCAACAGCCTTCGCATCGATGTGTAAGTATACATCAAAATCTGTCGCATCGAGTTGACGCAACAAAGCCGTGAGCACTTGAGGCTCATTGTGGGCTATGACGAGAAAGGCATGTTTCATTTGAGTTTAAAACTTAAGCGGGCAGAGTTCTTGGTGTGTAGCGTGTGTTTGAAGTCGTCTAAACTTTTATGAAGTTCAAGATTTGCCTTTATTTTTGAAGCGATTTTTGTCTTTGAAGAGGGAGTGTAGCGAGCTACACGACCGATGAAAGGTCAAAAAGCGGTCAAAAAGAAAGGTAAAGATTGAATTTAGAAGAGATAAAAGTTTAAATCTAATCTTCGTCAGAAAAGTTTAGACGACTTCCTTACTCCACACTTATTTGCACCCACTCCTTAGGCACAACCACAGAAGCAGGGTCGTTAGCTGTCCAATGGTCGGGGCAGAATACTTGTTTATCACTATGTGCATTGAGCCATGCACCCCACCAACTAAAGGTGGAGTTGCAAATTACGTTGTGTCGGCAGTGAGACATTAGCATCATGTCTTGCCAACTGTCTGACCCTGTGTTGTGGGTAACATAAATCGTGTTAGCAGGTAGGTCAAGGTTTTCTTTTACCCAATCCATTCCGTCTGAAAATACATAGAAGCGGGCATTGGGCATGCGTTTAAGAACTTCAGCCACAGCACGACGATAATAGTTGCGTGTGCATACACAACCCGAGTTTTTGAAATGTTTGGGCAAAAGGTAATCGCCACGGCGCACATGGAGCGAAACCGCGCAAGGCTCATACTCAATTTGAGTAGCCATTTGCACAGACAGTTCGTTAGCCTCAGCCATGTTAAAGGTGAAAAGACGGCGCACTTCGTCTTTGCAATCGGCAAAGTAGCGTTCGTTTTGGTAGAAGCCTTTATAATAGATTAAAGGCCAATGGTGTTTGCCAAAAAAAGGTTCAAGGCGTCCTCCCTGTTTGCGTTCGAGGATGGTTTTGAAGAAAAGAAATTCTATTACCTTTTTCAATCCTTGATTTAATATCAACTCAGTGCGTGGCAAACCAAACACGCGGTGCATCTCGTAGCCATGGTGCACGTGGTAGTGCATCATATCCGAAAGGTCGATACAAGCGTTGAGGCCACGCTGCTTCATACTTATATATAAGGCGTAGATGAACATTTGGTTGCCCAATCCCCCCGTCATTTTTATCAGTCGCATAGTGATTTTAAATGTTTTACGCCCACAAAATTACGAATTATATTGGCTCGGACACAGGATGGGGTGTAAATATGTGGTTTTTGCATTCACCACATTTCAAGTTTTAATGCTAAATTTGTGGGCATTATGGGCTTAGGGCTTGAAATGCACTATTGTTTCAAACCATTCCGATACTTACATTAACACCTATCTTTCTCAGAAAAAAATGGATATATCTCCTTTCTCGTCACCGCTCTATTTGCTTGTAAAGCCAGCAGGTTCACGTTGTAATTTGGCATGCAAGTATTGTTATTACCTTGAAAAGGCTAAACTTTATGCCGACTCTCCGCAAGAGGTTCTGAGCGACGAATTGCTCGAAAAGTTTATTCACGACTATATTGCAGCGCAAACTATGCCACAGGTGTTGTTTACATGGCATGGTGGTGAAACGTTGATGCGTCCGCTGTCTTTTTATAAGCGTGTGGTGGAATTGCAAAAAAAGCATGCCAATGGTCACACCATTGATAACTGTATTCAAACCAATGGTACATTGCTCACCGATGAGTGGTGTGAGTTCTTTCGTCGCGAAAACTGGTTGGTAGGTGTAAGCATCGATGGACCTCAAGAGTTTCACGATGAATATCGACGAAATAAGGGAGGCAGACCCTCGTTTCAACAAGTGATGCGTGGCATTCGTTTGCTTAACAAACATGGGGTGGAATGGAACGCATTGGCTGTGGTTAACGATTTTAATGCAGACTATCCGTTGGATTTTTACCACTTCTTTAAAGAAATAGGTTGTCATTACATCCAGTTTACACCGATAGTTGAACGTTTGCAGCGTCACGAAGATGGTCGTACGTTGGCATCGGTTAACGAAGAAGGAACAGGAGGCATGATGGAATTTAGTGTTACGCCTGAGCAGTGGGGCAATTTTCTTTGTACCATTTTCGATGAATGGGTACATAATGATGTGGGTGATTATTTTATTCAAATATTCGACTCCACCCTTGCTAACTGGATGGGGCAGCAACCAGGCATCTGCACTTTAGCACCCACATGTGGACATGCAGGGGTAATAGAATGGAATGGGGATGTGTTCTCGTGCGACCACTTTGTATTCCCTGAATATAAGTTGGGTAACATTCGCACCTCATCCCTCATCGACATGATGTATTCGCCTCGTCAAAAAGCTTTTGGGCAAGCCAAGCGCAAAGCCTTGCCTCGTCAGTGTCGTGAATGCAACTATCTGTTTGCTTGTAATGGTGAATGTCCTAAAAATCGTTTTGCCCATACCGCCGAGGGAGAGCCAGGCTTAAACTATTTGTGTAAAGGTTATCATCAATTCTTTGAACATGTAGCTCCCTATATGGATTGGATGAAGCATGAATTACTCAACAAGCGTCCGCCCGCTGGTATTGTTGATTTTTTGAAGCATAATAGCTTGTAATAACCAATTTGGGATTTAGAAAAAAGACGAACTGTTTTTTTCTAAATCCCAAATTGGTTTTAAAATCAGAATTTTTAGAACCACCCTTATGTTATTTTGTAGGTTCCACATGCGTATTGATAAAGGTTTGTGGACCAAAGTGAGCACGTAGCTTAATTTCGATGTGACGTGTGGCAAGATGTGCCATACGTAAAGGAGTATCAGGGTCCATGCGAAAATGTACATCAATGGCACGATTCGTTCCAATGCGACGTGTGCGCAAGTTGTGAGGGTCGGTAACTCCTGGTTCTTCGAGAATAATGTCTTTGATGAGATTCTCTTCGTCCTCAGGTAATGATTTTTCAAGCAGTTCTTGAATGCCTGGAATAAAGAGTTGCACAGATACCTTGATGATGAAGATACTGACAATTACGGCAGCAATAGGATCGAGCACACGCCATGAAGGACCTAACAATATTGCACCCCCAATACCTATGGCTGTGCCTATACTTGATAGAGCGTCGCTGCGATGATGCCAAGCATTTGCAATTACAGCAGAAGACTGTACACGACGTCCTACGCGTACCGTCCATTGATAGATTAGCTCTTTCGAAACGATTGAAACAATTGCTGCAACTAAGGCTATAGTACCTGGTTGGCTGAGTACTTCGCCCTGACATACGGCAATAATTTTGCTTGCGCCCGACCAGAGTATGCCTATGCCTACACAAAAGAGCATGACACCAATAAATACAGATGCGAGAGTTTCGTATTTTCCATGTCCATAGTCGTGATTTTCGTCACACGGCTTGCCCGATATGCGTACAAAGAGCAACACAACAACATCGGTTATGAAGTCAGACAAAGAGTGTACAGCATCTGCCACCATGGCAGCACTGCCTCCCACAATACCTGCTATGAATTTAAAAAGGAGAAGTATGAAGTTTACCACGCTTCCACCCATTGTTACGCGATAAATATCGCGTTTGCGCTTTTGCGTTGATACAATCTCGTCGTTATTCATTTTTTTTATAATGTTTGGGGTAAAATTCTAAAAATGTTTGGAACCCTACTTATTTTTCGAAGCTTTACAATAGGCTATTCCTATCGTTTGCTTTTAGGATGTAAAGTTACCAACGGAACAAGCATCTCCTCCATTGAAATACCGCCATGTTGGAAGGTGTCTTTGTAATACTGCACGTAGTAGTTGTAGTTGTTGGGATAGGCAAAGAAGCGTGTTCCTGTGGCAAATATATAGGAAGTGCTGAGATTAGGTTGTGGCAACATGATGTCTTTAGGCGAACGCACTTCGTACACTTCCTTGGCATTGTACGAAAGGTTACGTCCCAGTTTATAGCGCAAGTTCGTGTTTACGTTACGGTCGCCCACAACCTTAGAGGGTTGGTCTACACGGATACTGCCGTGGTCGGTAGTAATAAGAATGTCGTAGTCGAGTTCTGCGAGGCGATGAAAAAGGTCGCGAATAGGTGTATGTCTAAACCACGACAAGGTGATGCTGCGGTAAGCAGATTCATTACCCGCTAACTCTCGAACCATGCGACTTTCTGTGCGAGCATGACTCAAAATGTCGATGAAATTGATGACAAGCACATTGAGCGGTGTTGCTGCAAATTGTTGCATCTGTCCAAGAATATGGTCAACAGCAGTTGAGTCGTTAAGTTTGTGATAAGTAAACTCTTCGCGACGACGAAAGCGCTGCAGTTGATTACGGATAAGTGCTTCTTCGTTGAGATTCTTACCTTCGTCTTCTTCCTCGTCCACCCAAAGGTCAGGATACATTTGTTTGATTTGCAAGGGCATAAGACCTGCAAATATGGCATTACGTGCATATTGGGTGGCAGTGGGAAGAATGGTGTAATAAAGGTCTTCGTCAATGTCGAAATCGTCAGAAAGTTCTTGCGAAAGCACACGCCATTGGTCGAAACGGAAGTTATCGAGCACCAATAAAAACACTTTGCGTCCTTGTGACAATCGTGGAAATATGCAACGCTTAAAGATGTCAGGACTCATAAGTGGACGTTCATCTGCATTTTTTATCCACTGCTCGTAATTGCGACGCACAAATTTGGCAAAAGTAAGGTTGGCTTCCTCCTTTTGCATACGCAGCATGTCGTCCATGTCGCTGTCAGCTTCCGATAATTCGAGTTCCCAATACACCAAACGCTTGTAGAGTTCCTTCCATTCGTTGGCAGTAAGGTTCTCGCTAAGTTGCATACCGATGCGCGAAAAGTCTTGTCTATATCCCGTTTGTGTCACCTCTTGCACAATTTCGCGTTGGTGGATATTCTTTTTTAAGGTAAGCAAAATCTGTTTTGGGTTGACAGGCTTAATCAGGTAGTCGGCAATTTTTGAACCAATGGCTTGGTCCATAATATCTTCTTCCTCATTTTTAGTAACCATCACCACAGGCACATTGGGCACAATGTCTTTAAGCCGCATGAGGGTTTCCAGTCCTGAGAGTCCAGGCATATTTTCGTCAAGCAACACAAGATCGAAACTTTGCTCACGGCAAAGGTCAATCGCATCAGGACCATTGGTGGCAGTTACCACCTCATAGTCTTTTTTTTCAAGAAACAGTATGTGGGCACGGAGCATATCTATCTCATCGTCCACCCAAAGCAAGCGTGCTGGCATTTTGTAATATATTAAATTAAAGGGTTAAGTAAAAAGTGTGTCCGTATGCCACTTCCCCTTAACCCTTTTAAGTAGGTGTTCGAAGTTATTTTGAATAACTACTTATCACATTTAAAGTTTGTAACCCCACTGTTCCAATACATCGCCCCAATTTTCTTCAACGAGTTGCTTGGTGCGTTCAGCATATTGATATTTGTTCTTTTTGTATCCCTTCTTCGAACCAACATATTGGGCAATAGCTGTTTTTGCATTGTCCCATCCTGGGAGTGAAAGCGTGCGATAAATCTTTTCGGTCATGCCAAGTGCATCAGCCTCAAAGTCCTCAAACTTCACTTCAATCAAGTTTCCTTCGGGGATAAGGTGCTTGTCTGCCTCATATTGGTCGTGGAGTTTGCGGTAAGTGGTAAGGATATTCTGTTCAATAGCCTCGTCACTGAATTCCTCGAGTTTGAGAGGTTGAATGGTGTTGGTAAAGAAAGAACGCGTACTCTCAAACACTGTGTAAGGATTACGCATCAAGTAGATAAACTTGGCATTGGGGAACATCTTTACCAACTCCTTAACGCGCCCTGTGTGAGGAGGATTCTTTGAAAGGAATTGTTCACCTCCTGTGTTCCAAAGCGAAATCTTAATGAGTTTGCGGAAGGTCTCTTCCCATACATCGAGTTCGGGCTTTGTAATATCCTTAAAAATAAGGTACTTATCGCAATACTCTTGCATGTATTTGGGGAAGAACCAAAAGTTGTAGAAGGTATATGGGCACATGTTTGAAATGGCAAATTCCTCTTCTTGCGGAAGGTCAACAGCCAATTCCATATTGTCGGTAGGACGTTTGTCGGGCATAAGCCACGACATGTTCTTTTTAAAGAAAGGTTGTCCAAACATCATGAGGTGTGGAAAAACCGTTTGGTATGTAGTGCAATAACCAAAGCGTTTGTCACACGAGAGCACATTGTGTACAAAAGTAGTACCCGAACGCCAATGTCCAAGAATAAACACAGGGTCATTCTTAAGCGGTGTGTTGGCAAGCAATTTCTTGTAACGACGGTCTTGCAAAGGAGCAAGTACCGAAAGCAAACGGCAAACCGCCTTAGTCAGACGATATTTACCTTTCCATGGACCATCAACCGTACGTCCTGCAGTGAGTTCTTTAAAAGTTTTCCAGTCAGCTCCTACGAGCGTGTTAATGGGGAGTTTGTTAAATTCGATAAGACCCATTTATTCGTTTTATTTTGTGTTTTGATTATTCGTTTCTTTGAAGTCGCCTAAAAGTTTAAATCTAATCTTCGTCAGAAAAGTTTAGACGACTTCTTTATCAGTCTAATGCCCTATCACTTTCGCCAGCTATAAAATCCTTATTTCTTAACCACCTTGCGTCCACCTACAATATAGATGCCAGGAGCAGCTTGTTGTAATGAAGGGATGCGTCTACCCAAAACATCGTAGATTGTTGTATTGGTTTTTGACGCCTGTGTAGGAGTCAACACTTGATTGATTCCCGTAAGTGTGGCATCGAGATAGCTAAAAGTTACACTACCATCCTCTTGACGCTCAATGTTGTAGATGGGACGTGAGAGTTTCTTCGTAGACCCTGTATTGAGTATAGTGGCAGGCGTAGTGTTATCTGTCAGCGAGTTAATGTTAATAGTGTCGTTTTGCAAGGGGAAGAGGTCAGCACTGATGCGTTTAAACAAATCCGAAATGTTCAGACCCAATCCCGAGCCACTACCTTCCTTCACATTGTCAGCAGGCACATAAGTCATGCGTTGACGGTCAGCCTTCGTGTTGACGCTATTACCATTCCAATTAGCGCGTTCATAGTCCACGTGTAACACAAAGAGTCCTTCGCCCATCATCGAAGCATGCCACTTATTAGTGTGTGGAGCAGAGAAAATGTAATATTCTTTTTTATTCTCTGGATTTCTAACCACATAAGCACGTGCACCTTCGCGGTTCTTAACAGAACCATCAAGAGGCAACACACGCACAAATTGTGCAACATCAGTCAGTTCTTCTACAGGCAACCAACCCATGTAACTACGTTCGTAGGCAGTGTATTCCACAGGACGATAGCCATCGTAGAAGTACTGTCCGTAGTCCATAATGTCCCAATAGCCCATAGTGGTGAAAGAGCTACTCGATTTGGATGTATTATAAAAGTCGGGCAAACCAAGTGCGTGACCAAACTCGTGGCAGAATAAACCAACACCATCTAACTCAGCCCCTTTAATGTCGTTAGGTGACGAACCATATTGCTGCAACAATTCGTTACCCATAAAGTAAGAGCCAATTGTCACTGTTTTATTATTAACGCTGAACGAAGATTGTTGGAATTTTGCCCAAAGATAGTCGCTATTTCCATCCTCGAACGAAGACTGCTGACCTGGACCAGCAAACATCAGTGCCACCATTGGCACCTTGCTTGTACCCTCTAAGCAATATTTTGAAAAATCGACTTGCTTTTCTGCTTCAGCCAACACATCTTTCACAAAAGTAATGCTATTGGGGTCGGTAGTTCCACTTTGACTGTCCTTGCCATAGTAGGCATATCCATTGGGCAATGTAACTTGTGCCACAACCTCAAACTGTGGAGCAAACAAGCTGTCGCTTTGTGCCAAGAAATAGTCGCGTACAGACCCCTTAGAACCTGCCTCGTCCTTATAGCCGCTTTCATTAAAGAAACGCGAAATCTTTTTAGCATCATGGTCCTCGCGGAATTTGCGGTCAGCAAAGTTAACCATCACAACGGGCAACACAGGTTTGCCAATGCTTTGCACAGCACCTTGTGCAGAGGTGCCATACTTTCCTAAGCCATCTTCAGTTGAAGTGGTAAGCGACTGTGTGTGCAAACTCTCATTGTCAATGCGCAGCAAAGGTTGTTGTGGACAAGCCTCTTCCATAAGGGCAGAAGCCTCTGTAGCACTCACAAGCTGTTGAGGCATGCGAGTCGTAGAGACTTGATTTTTTCCATCTACCAATAAGTTAGAGGGAGCCAACACCTTACCATTGCGACGAGCGTAGTAAAAGTGTCCATCTGCACCAGGCAACACAGCCACACCATTGGTTGTAGTGTAGAGAGTATAGCGTCCGTTGCCAAGCGCATTTATTGTAACCGATGTGCCATCGGGTTGTTGATGCACAATGGTGCGACGCACGGGGAATGTGGCATGAGCCGAAGTTGCGCCCAAGGTTAAAAAGAGGAGAGGAAGTATATGTTTAATTTTCATCACGTTCTTATTTATGTATATATATATTATGGTGTGTCAGTAATGGGTTCAACCGTGATAGTAGCTTCGCATACATGCGTCACGCAAATGGGAGTACCCGGATTGATAAAACTACCCGCAGATTTCACCTCCACCTGTTTGCCATTGATTTCAGCATTTCCCACCAAGGCAAGTCGTGTTAAGGCACGTCCTTTATCGCCCACACTGATAGAGAGTTGTTCGGGAGTAGCGTTTGTTGAGTCGATAGCAGTGTGCAGGCTCATACGGTCAAAGGTGCGCGAGTGAGCCACCCCATACAGCATAATGCCAAGCACCACAAGTGCAATGACAATAGCGGTGCAAGCCCAAGTCACGCCATATTCAGCATAAATGAGGTAAGCATCCACAATGGCACAAGCAATAGATCCTATGCCAGCCCAACCAAAGCCTGGAAGCACAAACACTTCGAGCAAGCCCAAGATAAGGGCAAATACAGCCAAAATAATAATAACGGTCATAAGGCACAAAAGGTTTGAGGTTTTTGGTAAGTAGGTGCTCAAAAATATTTACATTGTGAGAACCTACTTAAAGAAAAAGAGAGAGGGTAGGAGAGAATCGTTAGCTCTTGAAAAAAGTTCAATAACAAAGTTTAGTAAGCCGCGCGATATTTTCCCTCCTCCTTATCGTCCATCATCGAGAGATACGAGGCATAGCGCGAAGGAGCCAAGTGGTGTTCTTCGAGAGCTTGCAGCACAGCGCAACCCGGTTCGTGCGTATGTGTGCAATTATTAAAGCGGCAGTCTGCCGAGATGGCAAAGATGTCGCGAAAGTAGTGAGCCACCTCTTCAGGTTCCATGTTAAACGTGCCAAAGCCTTTAACTCCAGGCACATCAATCAAAGCACCTTGGTGGTTAGGCAGTTCAAAGAGTTCGCTAAAGGTAGTGGTGTGCATACCCGTGCCGTGCGCATCCGATATTTCAGCCGTACGTACATGCGCATCCGGTATGAGCAAGTTGAGCAAAGTACTTTTTCCCACGCCCGAGTGTCCTGCCAATAACGTAGTTTTACCTTGAAGATGTTGCGCCAAAGCATCCACGCCCTCATTCTTTAGAGCCGAGATGCAGAAGCAGTCATAACCAATGTTCGTGTAGAGCGCCTTCCAATAGTCAAGCAGTTCGTGCTCATCGTCCGTAAGGTCATCAGTCTTGTTAAAAGCAATGCACACAGGTACGCGATAAGCTTCAGCCGAAGCCAAGAAACGGTCAATAAACGTAGTACTCGTTTCGGGGCGTGCAATCGTCACCACAAGCAGAGCCATGTCCACGTTTGCAGCAAGGATGTGGCTTTGTTTTGACAAGTTCGATGCTTTGCGAATGATGTAGTTACGTCGTTCGTCAATTTCGGTAATAAAGGCAGCGTTCTCCTCTTTTCCTTCAGTTTGCAGTTCTTTAATGGTAACCCCATCTCCCACAGCAACGGGATTTGTTGAGCGTATGCCACGTAAGCGAAAGTTACCTTTCACCTTACATTCCACGATGCGTCCATCATCGGTGCGCACCACATACCAGCTACCTGTGCTTTTAATAACTTTTCCGTGCATTCAGTGCAAAATATACAAGGGCTTGCCAAGGAGAGTGCATGAGCATTCTGGCTTGGCAAGCACCTCTACAAGGGTGTTATAAAATGTAGTCAGAGAGTTTATGAGAACATCGGCAGTGTCCTTTGTTTATAAACGGAACTCCAACCTCATTTCAAAACAAATCTTTTTAAACAGTCATAATTTCCTTGTTCTTAGCAGCAAGGAGTTCTTCAATTTGCTTCATCTTCTTGTCGTGAATCTTCTGCAAATCGTTTTCGGCATCCTTCTCCACATCTTCAGAAAGACCATCCTTCACAGCCTTCTTGAGTTTGTCGATACCATCGCGACGTGCATTGCGGATAGCCACCTTAGCTTCTTCAGCTTCTTTGGCGCACTGCTTAGTGAGTTGTCTACGACGGTCTTCGGTGAGAGGTGGAATACCCAAGCGGATGATTTCGCCATTATTTTCGGGCATAATACCGATGGTTGAATCAATGATAGCCTTTTCAATAATGTGGAACATTGATTTTTCCCAAGGTTTAATGGCAATTGTGCGCGAGTCAGGTGTCGTAATGGCAGCCACATTGTTAATAGGCACCATTGAACCATATGAATTTACGCGCAAGTCGTCCAAAATATGTACGTTAGCCTTACCGGCACGGATTTGTGCGAGCGTTTCTTCCAAGTGGAGTACACTCATGTCCATTTTATCCTCGCAGTCGCTGAGGCATTTCTTTACGTCGAGCATTTTCTATAGGTTTTTTTGATGTATATTCTTTCTTTTGCAAAGATAGTGCAAACCGAATGCAAAAAGCCAAGCTTGCTTGAGATTTTTGCTGAGGTGCAGCCTATCTTCTACAAAGATAGTGCAAGGTGAGTGCAATAGAAAAGGAAAACCTGCAAGGCTTTCATTTTTATTGCCGAACCGCCGCCTATCTTCTGCAAAGATAGTGCAAGGTGAGCGTACTACAAAACGAAAGGGGCGGATTTTCGTTTTTTTATTGTCAATGACGCAGTTTGGGTTCCGATATTCTCAATAAATTTCTAAGAAATAAGCACTGAAAATATTTTTATGGATTTTGAATATCCTTCATAATATCGTCAAAAATTTGTTGCATCCGTTCAGGTTGTTTTATTATTTCGCGCAACTGTTTCAGTGGTTCAGCATTCGGACTCTCAGGCAACCAAAGTTGCAAGTAGCCACCCTCACCATATTTTTTGTGTAGATGTTGCACCATGCGCTCATATTGCTGAGGGCGTGAGAGTTCAGGATAATGATCCAATCCATACAATAGGGCACGTTTAATAACCGTATGCGGCACAATGATGCGGTCCGCCTCAGCCACAATCATCCCATATATGCTACGCGGTTTCGATTTTGCTGAGGCACGATGATCCTCAGCCGCTTGAGCAATCAATTCTATCTCTTGCGGTGTAAACCATGCAGCCAGTTGATGGTCAGCACGAATCATTCTGCCCGACTCCAAGTGATGCACTTCGCGTCCAGCACAAAGTCCGATGTCATGACAAGCTGCCGCCATAAGCACCAAACGTTCGTCCACTTCGGCATAATGCTTAGCCATTTGCAAACTACGTTCCATCACCGCAAGGGCATGGTCACGACGATGGGCAGGGTCAAAGTGATCGTATTGCGGCAAAATATGTTGTTGAATATAATCGTTTAATGTCATGTGTGTAGAATGTGAGTTTCCCTTTTGTTCAAAAAAAACTTTGTTACTCCTCCTTATACCTTATTATATATATAGTACTCAAGTTTCGGATTTAGTTAAGACGGGCTAAATCCGAAACTTGTATATAGTATTCTTAAGCAAGTACCCCGTTTTGCGAATTGTTAAGAGATAGGTTTGTTCGTCTCAATCCACTTAACCATCTCAGCAGCAGCCCGTTCAGGAGCACCAGGTTCACCTAATCGTTTAGCCATTTCCTCATAGCCTTTTAATTGAGCCAATCGAGCAGGAGCGTCAGCGGGCAAGAGCTGTGCCAAGTGCGCACGCACATTTTCCACACACATCCCATCAGCCACAAGTTCAGGCACCACTTCACGTCCAGCAATAAGATTAACCAACGAAATAAAAGGAACCTTCAAAAAGTAAGGACGCACACGCGATACAAACCATCCACAACGAATGTAGTAGCACACCACTTGGGGAACCCGAAAGAGAGCCGTCTCAAGCGTAGCCGTACCACTGGTAACCAAGGCAGCAGTGGCATGCGAAAGCAAAGCATAAGTCTGTCCACTCACCATTTGCACACGCGAGGCATCAATGCCCGATGCTTGAATAATGCGTTCGTAAAAGTCCGATTCAATAGCAGGAGCCTTAGCAATCACCAATTTGTAGTTCGTTGCAAAAGGCAAGGCTGCTTGCAACATCCTACTCAAATTGTCCACAATCTCCTGTCGGCGCGAACCAGGTAACAAGGCAATGGTCTGTCCATCAGATTTTGGAGCACCCTGTGCTGCAATAAAAGCCGAAACTTCATCCACCGAGGGATTTCCCACATACGAAATAGGGTAATGATGCTTCCCTTCAAAAAAGTCAACTTCAAAAGGAAGAATAGAGAATAATCGGTCAACATCCCTACGAATAGCATGAATGCGATGCTCCTTCCAAGCCCATATTTTAGGCGAAATATAATAAAAGACAGGGCAAATGGCATTTTCTTTCGCAAAACGTGCCATTTTCAAGTTAAACCCAGGGTAGTCCACCAGAATAAGCGCATCAGGCTTCCATTCAGCAATCTCACGTTTACATTGAGCCATGCCACGCAAAATGGTGCGCAAGTGGAGAGCCACCTGCACAAATCCCATATAGGCTAACTCGCGATAGTGACAAAGCAAAGTGCCACCCACGGCTTGCATCTCGTCTCCCCCATAAAAGCGAAACTCCACATCAGGCTGTATTTGTTGAATGGCACGCATCAAGTGAGCCGCATGCAAGTCGCCACTTGCCTCACCTGCAATTAGAAATATCTTCATAACACTTGCCTCAAAACGTCCACCAATTCGTGAGCCGTAACATCCAACTGCGTTGGTGTAATAGCCACATAGTCATGAGCCAAAGCCCAACGGTCGGTGTCTGTAGCCTCAGGTTCCAACTCCTTGCAGTCGCCAGCCAACCAATAGTAGTCTGCACCATAAGGATGCTTGCGCGGTTCCACCTCATTCTGCCAACGCGACCGAGCCATGCGACACACTTTAATACCCTTAAACTTAGGTGCAAGGGGAAAGTTGATGTTCAAACAAGTAAAAGCAGGTAATCCAACTGCAATGGCTTTAAACATAAAGTCCACCAAGTAAGGGCGCAAAGGCTCAAAGTCAGCCTCCATGCGATGGTCGCAGAGCGAAAAAGCCACAGAGGGGTACCCTTGTAAGGCACCTTCAATAGCCACCCCCATCGTGCCCGAGTAGTGAGCGTTAACCGATGAGTTATCCCCATGGTTAATGCCCCCAATAACAAGGTCGAACTTGCGGTCGGTAAAAAGGTTAAGAGCCATCTTTACACAATCAGTCGGTGTGCCCGAACACGAACACACCGTGAGACCTTCTTCTTGACGTAGCATCTTGTAGGTAAGCGGACGTGCCGAAGTAATGGAACAACTAAAGCCCGAACGAGCAGAATCAGGAGCCATAACCAAAATATCGGCATAAGGGCGCAAAGCCTCTACCAGAAAATTTATTCCAGGTGCATCTACACCATCGTCGTTGGATATAAGCAAGTAAGGACGCATAAAGATGACTTTTTAAAATGCAATATTAAAACGCCCTAAGCTGCAAAACAGTCTTGCAAAGTAGCAAACCATCCATTCGCAGGGCTAAAAGATAGAATATAAAATGCTGTTCTAATTTTTTTTCTGAAATTCAGACAATCGTTTTACACCCTCTTGTCTGTGTTTAAGTATAGCACCACGCAGTCACATAGTTCGCTATGCTCCTCCATGCTCTAATCTCCATTTACATGCAATAAGGCACAAATTAACTTATCGGAATTATTAGAACTACTCAAAAGATAAGGCAAAAGTACGAAAAATAGTTTAGTTGTAGATTATTAGCCGAATTTTTCTTACCTTTGCAACCCATAAAGCATAGAGACAGAGGGCAGCAAAAAGCATTACAAGCTCTCTTATCCTTAACCTATAACAAAAAATATGAGCAAAATCATTGCTTTGGCCAACCAAAAAGGTGGCGTAGGCAAAACCACCACTTCAATGAATTTGGCCGCATCACTTGCCACACTCGAAAAGCGCGTGCTGCTAATCGATGCCGACTCGCAGGCTAACGCTTCGTCGGGCTTGGGAGTGGACTTGAGCAAGGTGGACTGCTCAATCTATGAATGCCTCATCAATGGCACAGACATACGCGAGGCTATTTACACCACCGACATAGACCGTCTCGACATTATCCCCTCAAACATCAATTTGGTGGGAGCCGAGGTAGAAATGCTCAACTTTGAGCGACGCGAGTATATATTGCGTACTTTGTTGCGTACGCTCGATAAAGAGTACGACTACATCCTCATCGATTGCTCGCCTTCGCTCGGTCTTATCACAGTCAATGCGCTCACAGCTGCCAATTCTGTGATTATTCCTGTGCAGTGTGAGTATTTTGCACTCGAGGGTATCTCAAAACTCCTCAACACCATCAAGATTGTCAAAAAGAAGCTCAATCCCGAACTCGAAATTGAGGGATTCTTGCTCACTATGTATGATAGTCGTTTGCGCTTAGCCAACCAAATCTACGATGAAGTGAAGCGACACTTCCAAGAGTTGGTGTTCAAAACCGTTATTCAGCGCAATGTTAAGCTCTCTGAGGCTCCAAGCCACGGATTGCCTGCCATTCTCTACGACGCAGACTCAACGGGTGCAAAAAACCACTTGGCTCTTGCCAAAGAAATTATCAAAAAGAACGAAAAATAAACGTGCAAAGGACTAATGGGTGAAATTTTAAATCATATTTTTTAGAATAGCCCTATAAAAAGGAGTAGCCTCAAATGTAAAGCACCCTTTTTCCTCTACACAAACTTCTTCATTTAACCCTCCTATTTAAATGGCATCTCATAAGAAATTTCCCGCATTGGGACGTGGATTGGACGCTCTCATCTCAACCGAAGAAGAGGTACATACCAGTGGTTCTTCGAGCATCAACGAGGTGCCGGTGTTCAAAATAAAAGCGAACCCCAATCAGCCGCGCCGTGAGTTCCAACCCGAAGCTTTGCAAGAGTTGGCAGACAGCATCCGCGAAATAGGCATTATCCAGCCCATTACGTTGCGACTGATGGAGGACGACTCTTACCAAATCATTGCTGGTGAACGACGTTGGCGTGCTGCACAAATAGCCGGACTTACTACAATTCCTGCTTACATTCGCACCGTCGACGATGAAAACACCATGCAAATGGCTTTGGTGGAGAACATTCAGCGCGAAGACCTCAACGCCATCGAAATTGCATTGGCTTATCACAATCTCATCGAGCAATACAACCTTACGCAAGACAAGTTAGCAGAAAAGGTAGGTAAAAAACGTGCCACCATTGCCAACTATTTGCGTCTGCTCAAATTGCCCGCACAGGTGCAGGTAGCTTTGCAAAACAAAGAAGTAGACCAAGGTCATGCGCGTGCCTTACTCGGATTAGACAAACCTTCGCTCCAAGTAAAGCTTTTCAACGAAATTCGCGAAAAAGGCTACTCGGTGCGTCAGGTCGAAGAGATGGTAAAGGCACTCAACAATGGCGAAACCCTCAAGAGCGGACGCCATACACTGAAAGATAAAGGGACTAAACGATTGCCCGAGGAATACAACGAACTGCGTTCGCGTCTTTCTGAGCGATTTAACACCAAGGTGCAAATGACTTGTTCGCAACAAGGAAAAGGAAAAATTTCTATTCCCTTTGCCTCAGAGGAAGAATTGGAACGCATCATTACGTTGCTCGACAAAATCTAAGTCCTTTCCTCTTCCTGAAAGTCATTCTCGCTTCACCCCAAGGCAATATTCTTTTGGCAAAATCACTTTGAGGTCTTGCCCAAGAAAACCGCTTAACACACAAAGCAATTACCCAAAAACATGAGTTGGCAAACCCTTGTGCGTGCATGGATGCTCGTTTTGTTAGCGTGCATAAGTCCTGTAGCGCTCATAGCAAACACAATATCTGAAGTCGGAGCCTCAAACAAGGTTTCGGCTTTGCCCATTTTTGCAAGTCAACCCATTGCGTGTGCCGACACCGTGAAGAGTTTCGACCAATTGGCAAAAGAATTGTTGGAGGAAAAGAAACACCACGAAGAGGTGTCCGACCCCGACTCTGTGCTTGCCCGCAAGCAAAAAGGCATCTTGCGTCCCGACACTTTGCTTACAGCAGCCGACTCAGCACGATTGCGTCGAATAACCGACTCGCTTACACACATTCCAAAGCTCCCCCTCACCAAGGTAAAGATGCGCTTTATCCCTAATCCCAACAAAGCCCTCTGGCTTTCATTGGTATTTCCTGGTGCAGGACAAATTTACAACCGTAAATATTGGAAACTACCTATTATATATGGTGGCTTCATGGGATGCACCTATGCCTTGATGTGGAACCAAATGATGTATCGCGACTATTCGCAAGCCTATCTCGACATTATGGACGATGACCCTAACACCAACTCCTATCTCGACATGCTGCCTCCGCGATACGACATTACCGGACGCGAAGAACAATTCAAAAACGTGTTTAAGCGTAAAAAGGACTTTTACCGACGTTACCGCGACCTTAGTGCATTCTGCTTTGTAGGTGTGTATTTACTCTCGGTCATCGATGCTTATGTCGATGCCCAACTCTCTGTATTCGACATTTCACCCGATCTCAGCATGAAAGTAGAGCCTGCTGTGATAGGTGCGCCCAATATGCTTGGCTCAAACAAGCGTGCTGCCTATGGCGTAGGCTGCAGTTTGAGTTTTTAAGAACGACAAATCAACCGAATGAAACGTATAAAAACCATTATCCTTTCGTTTGCCTTTGGCGTGCTTGGCGCTATGGCACAAAACGAAAACATCACCGTACAGGACGACCAAAACGGACGAGAAGAAGTTATTGGTTTGCCCGAGGGTATGACCGTTAGTTGCGATTCTCTCATCAACGAGTGGATGGCAAAAAAGTATCTTTATCCCGACACCACTTGTGTAAACCCCGATTACAACCCAACCTTCACTCCCGAGGAATACCAAGAGCGCTTACGTCGCTTGCCCGTTGTAATGGAGATGCCCTATAACAGCGTCGTACAAAAGTTTATCGACCAATACAGTGGACGCTTGCGTCGCACCGTGTCGTATGCATTGGGAGCAGGAAACTTTTATGTGCCTATCTTCGAAGAAGCACTCGACTATTACGGACTTCCCCTTGAGTTGAAGTACCTTCCCGTCATTGAGTCGGCTCTCGAACCTAAAGCCCGCAGCCATGCAGGTGCTGTTGGTTTGTGGCAGTTCATGCTTGCCACAGGCAAACGCTACGACTTAAAGGTCAATAGCCTTCTCGACGAACGTCAAGACCCTTATAAAAGTACTTGGGCGGCTGCACGCTACTTGCGCGACTTATACAAAATCTATCATGATTGGAGTCTTGTAATTGCAGCTTACAACTGCGGACCTGGCAGTGTCAACAAAGCCATCCATCGTGCAGGGGGTACGCGCGACTATTGGGCAATCTACCCTTACTTGCCCAGCGAAACCCGTGGTTATGTGCCTGCTTTCATTGCAGCCAACTACATCATGAACTATTATTGCGAGCACAACATTTGTCCTATGAAGACAAAGATTCCCGTCACAACCGACACGGTAACCGTTACTCGCGATTTACACATGCAGCAAGTGGCAGAACTTTGCAACATTGACATGGAAGCAGTGCGTGCGCTCAATCCTCAATACCGCACCGACTTAATTCCTGGTTCAAGTGGTCCCATGACGCTTTGTTTGCCAACCGATGCGCTCAATGCCTTTATCGACCTTAAGGATTCTGTTTATAATTATCGTGCTGAAGAACTTTTCACCCGTCGTCAAACGGTTGAGGTAGACAGCAAACTCGATAATCGCAGTGTAGCTGCGCGTCGTCGTTGCAGTCGCAGCAACGATGTTACCGAAACTCGCTCTTCATCTACCAAAAGCAGCAAGAGTTCAAAGGCAACACAAAGTTCAAAGAGCAGCAAGAGCACAAAGAACAGCAAGAGTTCAAAGAGTAAGAGCAAGAGCAGAAAGAAGGATACCACAAAGAATGTAACCGTTCGCGATGGTGACAGTCTCGAGCGCATTGCCAAGCGCAATGGCACAACCGTGCAGAAACTCAAAAAACTCAATAACATAAAGGGCAACATTATTAACACAGGTAAAAAGCTTCGCGTTAAGTAATTGCTGAAAATATTTCCCAAAAGGCAGATGTTTCACGCACACAACATCTGCCTTTTTACAATCCTTATAGTTTATTTATGAAACTCTCCGTCGTTACCATAAACTACAACAACTGTGCAGGGTTAGAAAAGACCCTCCGTTCGGTAACCCAGCAACTCACGCCCGATGTTGAATACATTGTCATTGATGGTGGTTCAACCGATGGCAGTGTCGAACTGATTCGTCAGTATGCCAACCACATCACCTATTGGGTAAGCGAGCGCGACAAAGGCATTTACAATGCCATGAACAAGGCCATTCAGGTAGCGCAAGGCGAATACATCAACTTTATGAATTCGGGTGATGTCTATGCTGCGGTTGATGTCTTGCCTCAAGTTTTGCCCCGACTTTGTGGCAAGGACTTTTACATTGGCGATGAAAAGCAAGAGCAAGGCAGCAAGTTAAAAATCGTGCATGCTCCTGAGCGTATACATTTCATCAGTGTTGCGCACAGTGCCTTAAGGCATCAAGCTTCGTTCATACGTACCCAGTTACTCAAAGATCGTCCTTACGATGAAAGTTACAAAATAGCGGCAGATTGGGAACAAATGTTCCATGCTTTTATTTTCGACAATGCCACCTACGAGCGTTTGCCTCTTCTTGTTTCCAACTTCGACCTCAGTGGGGTGTCCAACTGCAAAGAGTTAGAAGCTTTGCAGCAACAAGAGTGTCGTCGCGTTTGTGCTTCGCATCTTCCTCCGCGCATCTGCGAATTTGTTGAAGGCGAAAACAACAAATACCAACTCAAATTACTTCATGCCTTAGGTTACGATGCGCCTCTTCGTCGCGACCTCAAAGTGCTTCGCAATGCCTTCAAAATGCTCCTTTCCGATTTGTTTCGAAAACGTTCTTAGGTAGAGAAACACAATATTCCCTAACAGAATTCCGCCAACTGCCACAACGAAAACTCGCCAACTGCCACAACGAAATTCCGCCAACTGCCACAACGAAATTGCGCCAACTGCCACAACAGAATTGCGCCAACTGCCACAACGAAAATGCGCCAACTGCCACAACGAAGCTAAAAAAGAACAAAGTTCAATCATCTTATTTGCTTGATATTCAATAAAATATATTATTTTTGCATCAAAAATGTATATGTTCTTTA
>UMGH01058281.1_pt1 | contig 62616 bp, 48 predicted proteins | sample 1965231 | NCBI WGS metagenome assembly UMGH01 (sample SAMEA4836068, study PRJEB28245) | human gut metagenome | biome: gut microbiome; material: fecal sample | place: Denmark | collected 2008 | reverse complement strand
CTGCCCCCCGGATGGTTCCTGCCAGACCGTGCATGATACTTAAAATGAAATAAAACGGGCAGAAGTACTTCATCGCCAGTTCTCCGTATGCGACGACTGCATCATCATTTGTGAATAACCGCATCAACGGGTCTGAAAATACCAGAAGCAGGATTCCTGTGGTGATCGTATAGATCAATCCCATCGCGATCGTCACCCACATGCCTTTCTTTACCCGGTCTATCTTTCCGGCTCCATAATTCTGTCCGGTAAATGTCGTAACTGCCATGCTAATACTCATAACCGGAAGGATATTGAAGCCGTCGATCTTCAGATATGCGCCAAATCCCGCTACCGCATCTGCTCCGAATCCGTTCACACTGGACTGCACAAGGATATTTGAAAGGGAAATGACCATATTCTGGATTCCGGTTGGAAGTCCGATCTTCACGATACGTCCTGCCATCTGTCTATGTATCTTTATCTTTCTCAAAGAAACTCTGTAATCTGCTTTTACGCGCATCAGATAACCGGTCGCAAGAACACTTGATACCACCTGACTGATATCTGTTGCGATCGCAGCGCCTTCTACACCCATGCCAAAGCCCCGGATCAGAACCAGATCGAGGATGATATTTGTAACCGATGCATACGCAAGGTAGATCAGTGAACGCTTCGAATTACCACCTGCGTTCAGGATGCCTGCTGCCATGTTATATAGAACATTGAATAACAGTCCACCAGAATAAATCTGCAGATAGAGAACTGCGCCGTCAAATACTTCTTCCGGGGTATGCATCCACAAAAGAAGTCTACGGCTGAACAGAACACCACCGATCGTAAGGATCACGCCTAATATAACAGATATCGCAAGGGCTGTATGAACAGCATCCTCTGTCTCTTTTTTCTTCTTTGCGCCCAGATACTGGGAAACTACAACACCTGCACCTACGGAAGCGCCCTGACTGAATGCGATCAGCAGGTAAATCACCGATGTACTGGAGCCGACTGCCGCAAGTGCATTCTTTCCTACAAAATTACCAACGATGATCGAATCTGCTGTGTTATACAACTGTTGCAGCAGATTTCCTAATATTAGTGGAATTGCAAAAAATAATATATTTTTTATGATGCTTCCCTCTGTCATCAGAGTGCCTTTTTTCGTTTCTGACTTCATCTGTATCCCTCTGTTTCTGTCTTATCTGTCATGTAAGCTTTCCACCATCTAAAATCTTAGCAATGGCGTACTTCTATCATTATCCTAATATCTTTTTCAACATATGAACACGGTTAAATGGGAATGAAAAATAATATCCGTCTGCAAAATCATCGGTCATTGCCATGAATTCTCTGGCAAGCCGGATACCACAATTTTCTCCTTCTTCTCTGCTCATATCCTCTCTGTAACGATCTATAACTGAATCCGGTATCTCGATACCCGTCATTTCATTCTTCATAAAGACAGCATTTTTCCTGCTGACAAGCGGCATCAGTCCGACAAGGATCGTAGCTCCGGTCTCTTTCTTCATCTGCCTTATAATCTCTGCCTGCTCTGCCGAGAAGATCGGCTGGGTCATAAAAAATGTCGCTCCTGCCGCCATCTTTCTTCGGATTCGTTCTGTCTCTGCCTTTGTATTCATCCGGTTATGATTGATTGCACCGCCATATGTAACCGGGTGCTCGCTAAATGTATCACTGTTCATTTCCTGAACGATCTTCATCATTCCTACAGAGTCGAAATTGAACACGCTCTTTGTCGTCTGACGGAATAATACGGGAACCGGATCACCTGTCAGCAAAAGGAAATTCGTGATATGGTTCAGACTTGCTCCAAGTATCGTGGAACGGATCGCGATCGCATTCTTATCTCTGCAGCAAATATGCGGCATAACGCACAGTCCTGTCTCAAGTCTTATCTTCTCTGCCATCAATACCGAATCGGCTCTGGTTCTTCCCGATGGAGAATCCGGGAAAGTCACGACATCGACTTCTGCATTCTTTAATATATGCGCTGCATCGAGTAACTTCTCATCATCTGCATTTAACGGAGGAACCAGTTCGACTGCAACCAGCTTATGGGACGGATCCTTCACCCGACGCTCCATGAAACCATATGCCGGTTTCTCCGAAGATACAGTTACCTCTGCCACTGTTTCCCTGCTGCCAACCGGATAATCCGGTGATATCCCTGCTGCTATCTTCCGAATATAATCCGGTGTTGTTCCACAGCATCCACCGAAGATACAGATGCCTGACTCTGCGATCTCTGATATTTTCTCCGCAAAATATTCTGCATTATCCGTAAAGGTCAGACGGTTATTCAGATATTTCGGATAACCGGAGTTCGGGAATACCGAAAGGAATGTAGCATCGTCTGCCGATATATTCCGGATCAGCTTCTTCATATGGCCCGGTCCGACACCACAGTTTAAGCCGGTGCCATCTATATATCTGCATGCCTCTGCATCCGCGATCAGTCGTTTCGCAGACAGGCCTGTATTGCTATAGCCGAACTGATTGACACTGAAATGTACCAGAATCGTACAGTCATGTGTCTCTTTCAGATATGCGATCGCCGGGAGAATCGTTTCCAGTTCCGGAAATGTCTCAAATAACAGAATGTCGATTCCCTGCTCGATAAATGTCTCTCCGATCGTGATATATTCCTTCGTCAGGTTATCGGAATGCGGTACACCCTCGACGGGGATCGGGCCGATATCTCCTGCAATATAAATCTCATGCTCCGCCTTTTCTACCGCTGCCTTCGCACATGTAACTGCCGCCCGGATATTCTCTTTTACCGCTTCTGTATCACTTAAAAGGCTCTTTGTGTTTGATGCAAATGTATTCGTGCGGATAAGCTGTGCTCCCGCTTCTATGTATTCGGTGTGGATGCCAATGACCCGCTCCGGTGCTGTTATATTCGCAAGCTCCGGAAGATTTGAAATCGCAAGCCCTTTTTCCGGCTTACTTCCATCTCCATATAATGACATGTAATAAGTACCAAATGCTCCGTCTGCAATGATTCGTTTTGTCTGTATATATTCTTTCAATCTCATAAAAATCTGTTTATCTCCTTGTCCGTTTCCAAGTTCGGCCTATGTGCTACAGTCTGCCTTTGTCTATCATTAGGCGTTTTTCCACACCATTATATATGGACATCCATCAGAATTCAATGGCATGTCGCCACAAGAGCCAAATGGCATCTGCCACTCCTGTACTTCCAAACAAAACCCGCAAAACATCTTACTTCTTATAACGCAAAAAATGATCTGCATACAAGTCTGTCATTTTCTGACTGCCCTTGTATACAGATCATTTCATTTTAATCGGAACTTTATGATACTCTTATCATCTGTTCCTTCTCGGCAACGTACTTCATCATCCGAAGCACATAGGACGGCATCTTTCTTTTTCCGGCCTCCCAATCTTGCACGGTACGATATGGGATTCCATAATAATCGCAGAATTTTTTACGATTCATACCCATACTGTCACGAAGTTTGCGAACCTCATTTCCGTATACTTCTTTCTCATCCATGCTTTTTTCCTCCTTAACCCTTTTGTATTTGTCCCCAAACCAATATATAGTTTAGTTTATATAAATAACGCAGGATTTGCAATACACCTTGCAAAAATGTCTTGTTTTCTGCATTATTTTACCATTTCTTTACCATTTTCGAAGCTGTTTCCCCAAAAATGACATGCAGAATCAGATCAGATTCCTGTTCTTCGCTTCCATAACTGCGCCGGCTTTGTCTTTTACTCCCAGTTTTTTATATGTCTGTGCCATATGATATTTTACATTTGCCTCCGTCATATTAAGCTGCTCCGCAATCTGGATCCTAGAGAATCCCTCTGCCAGAAGTTTGATGATACGGATACCGGTCTCACTTATCCGGACTTCTGCCTTTCCCATTTTCAGATATCCCGGATATGATCTTGCAACACTCTCTGTCTCTTTCATCACCTGTCTATGATACTGACGATTCTTTTTTATAAGTTTCGGATCATCTTCCACCTCTTCCGGTACAAACGGCAATGCCCGAAGCAGCGGATAGACAGCTGCTCCCTCTCTGGAAATCACTCTTACAAAATGATAATCTGCCGCTTCCTTTATCCCTGCCTGCAATTCTTCCCGCCAGGCTTTATTTCCCATACGATACATCGTGATCGCCATCAGTAATCTGCACTCGATCTGAATATAAGTACGTTTCATGACTTCGGCATAATACTGAAGCTTCACCAATAAACTGTACGCCTGTTCATATTTGCCTCGTTGAATGTATACCCGAACCTTTGTAAGATAAATAAATCTGTCATAGATTGAAAATTCCACATTCTCATCTACCGTCTGATCCATCCACCGATTTACTTCTGTCCATTCGCCCTTATACAGTGCACATCGGGCAAGAAATGTCTGTATGTTCGGCAACAGCTTTACTGCCCCCTCCTTTTCAGCTTTCTCATAAAAGCTTCGGAGAACTTCTTCTGCCTCCTGAACTTTTCCGTTTATAATATGAAGCCATGCAAGGATACCGTCAGCTACAAAGCACTGTTCAATCTTGCCTCCGGCTTCTGCCTGCATACGACCTTTATTTGCAAGGACAGCCACCTCGTAATTGTCTTCGCCTTTTTCAAAAAAGCTCTCTGCCAATGCCAGATTGATCAGCCCTTTGCCGTATTTGCCAAGAACAAATTCCACAAGCTTACCTATCTTTCCTGCCAGTTCGCGATCCCTTCTGCTCCATTCACAGAAATCTTTCCCTCCATTCATCATAGACGGTTGGTTAGAAGTAACTGAAAATTCGCCCAATGTCGCCTGCCTGTCAAATACCAGTCGATATGCATTCTTCATAATACTTATCATATCTGCTGAACCTCTATGAGGCAATCCGATCTCCAGATACAGCAGATTATTCTTTGCTACCTTTCGAATACTGCCCTGATGACTGTCTGCAAATGCCTGCAGCTCCGAATACCAGCGTTCACTTTCCTCCGGATTCAACAACAGCGATTGCAGCATACTCATGCCACACATAAGCTCCGGACTTTTCTTCACAATCTCCTCCGACAACGCAAGATAATATTTCTTCAATTCATAATAATACGCACTGTTTGCTGATTTTCTTGCATTATCGATCAGAATAGATACCATTCGTTCCATCGAGTCTGCTTTCTCGTACATTTCAAGTGCCTGTAAAGGTCTGCCTGCTAACTGATAAAACAATCCTGCATTTTCATATACATTTTTTATCTGTTCTTTTGTATATTTTCTGTTCATTCTGCGCAACATGGATAACCGCATATGATCTCGAAGCTTATAGATTTTTTCTCCGTTTGCTCCCATCTGTTCATCTAAGAAATTACCCATCCATCTTGCATGCTCGATCAGATTCTCTGCATCATTCGCTCCCGTGATCATCTCAGCCAGCCGTATGGTAAATGTATCTACGATCGATATTTTCATCAGAAAATCCTGCATCTGGATATCCCAATTATCGTATACATGGAACTCCAGATAATTCCACATCTGCTCTGTTACTTTTCTTGAGTACTCGTCGTACTCCGGATCGGACAATCCATTTTCATATCCCAGTTCGTAGTACATGGTTGTTGCTACGCTTAATGCAAATGGCATACCATAGGTTTCTCTTGCCAGTCGCTTTTTCTGCTCTTCAGTCAGAACCATCTGTGTCAGTTCTATATATTTCAAGATTGACGGCATATCCATAATAAGCATGCTTTCATCTATAATATAAAATCCTTCCCGGAAGCGCAGTGTTGAAAGCCATGGGGGAACAGGACATCTGCCTGCCAGGATCATCCAGATATCCTCTCTTATAATTAAATTAAAAATTGCGTTTCGGAGTTCATCATCTTCTTCCCATGTAAGCTCATGTATATCATCGATCACAACAATCTTTCTGGCTGTTCCCTCCGGGATCTCAAGGTCCTCTGCCGTTATTTCTCCTGCATGGAACAGGTTGTATTTTCTCTTACCCAGATAATGGGTGATCAACTCACTTTTTCCGGTTCCGCTGACTCCAAATATATATGCGGTTACGTTCTCATCGTCTGCCGTCTTCAACAACCGCCAGGCTTTTTTCGGTTTGATATAGTCGCCTTTTTCTATTGATGGATTTCCGTTCATAACCGCTGTTCCTTTCGTAATTTTTATATAGTGTAAATAATTACACAGCTTTGCCTGCTTGCAGGCATGCTGTCATTCACTTATTTCTTCTCCGTGAATAACTACGATTTCTCCGTTCTTCGAACTCCCGAAATCGCCTCAGCCATTCGCTTTCCGGACTTTCGTCCTTCATGCTCATGTCTGTTTGCCCGGCAAATAATTACACAGCTTTGCCTGCTAGCAGGCATGCTGTGTAATTGCTTGCCGGGGTTATTCACTCATTATATCACTTGTTTTGGCGCACTGTACACTGGACAAACGGCTAGTATTGCACATTTTTTTATTATTTTTCATTCTTTCAAATAAAACACTTGCTTTTTTCAGAATAAATATTTATACTAGTACAGGTATTGAGATCCATACATTTGAGTATGGATTTTCTTTCGGCGCGTGGCTCAGCTTGGTAGAGCGCTTCGTTCGGGACGAAGAGGTCGCAGGTTCAAATCCTGTCGCGCCGATTTTTTATGCTCTTTTTTACGCACAGTTATAAAACAATCCGTTTTTCCGAATCTTAAAAATGGAAGAACACATTACCCATTATTACGCAAGACGTTTGCACTCTATTCTAACGCAACGGTGCTAAGTTCCCCGCCTTTGGCGGCTCACTAAGAACCGGCGTTAGAAAAGGCTTGCTGCATAATAGTAATGTATCCTTCCATTTTTGTATTTCAACACAAGAAACGGATTGTTTTATAACCGCGCATACAGGTAAGCGAATTTTTATCTTGTCACCGACAGTATTTTTCTCTGTTTTAAAGTTCGTTTAAGGATTCCCTTTTAGAATACAAGTAAATTAAATAGTTCCTGTACATCTATATCATCTACCTATTATTTCGTAAGTCGTTTCCACTCTAATCCTCGTGCAGCGATATTTACATTACAAATACGAATTGTGTGATCTCTCTTTCCGATGGAACGATCACAAATAAAGACAGCGACAGCTACCTGATGAATATTTGCGGCAACTCCGCTTCCCATGGCTGGGGTACCGCTGGAGCAAATGGCGCACAGGTAACATTTTCCGCAAGCGACCAGACCTTAGACGGTGATATCGTTGTGGATACGATCTCCACGCTTGATATGACATTATCTGATAACAGCACCTTTAACGGAACGATCAACATTATCGATAATGCCGATGGTGGTACTGCTGTCTCCGACAATGCCGTTGTTACGATTGATTCCGGAAGCACCTGGAATCTGACTGGTAACTGCACGATCAGCAGCCTTACCAATAATGGCACGATCAATTTCAACGGCTACACCATCACTCTTGCAGATGGCACGGTGTTGAAGTAAATTTCTGAAAGCACCCTATGGTTACTCATAGGGTGCTGAGAAATTGATCCAGCATATACAATGGAACATTCACCATCCAATCTTGTTTTCTAAATTTCGACATAGAAGATCGTATTGCCATTTCAGGTTTATATTTTTCACAAAAAGCTCGCAAACTCTTTGCTCGTAGGTTTTCTTCTGCTTTTACCTCAATAGGAATACACTGCATCTCCTGTTGTATCAAAAAGTCAATCTCCCCACTGGAATTTTCTGTAGAGTAATAATACAATTCTCTATCAGCTGCTTTTAACTGCTGTGCAACAAACTGTTCTGTCAATGCTCCTTTAAATTCTTCAAAAATTCTACACCCATCCAGCAACACTTTTGCTGCAATATTTCCCTTTGCCCCAAGAAGCCCTACATCAATCATAAACATCTTGAAGCTGCTCATCTCCATATATGCAATCAAAGGAATATCCGGTTTACTAACACGATAACTTTTTATAATCAAACCGGCATCTTCCAACCACTGGATTGCTAATTCAAAATCCTTTGCTCTGGCGCCTTCCCTCACACAACCATAAATAAACTTACGATTTTCTTTTGCAAGCTGAGCCGGAATAGAATTCCATACCATCATAATTCTTGGAATTACATCTCTGGGTGCATGCTTACTAAAATCCTCTTCATAATACTTCAGTAAATTCTTCTGGATTTCTCTTACTTCATTAAAGTCATCTGTATCTAAATATGTTTGAATAACTTCTGGCATTCCACCTATATAGTAATATTTTTTTAATAGCTCCGTATATTTTATAGAATAGGCATTTATCATTTCATAATCACGCGATTGTAATAATTTTGCCAACTCATTTTCACCATTTGCGCATAAAAACTCGCTGAAATTCAAAGGATAAAGCTGCATGAAGTCTACCTTTCCAACAGGAAATGAAGTACCACTATGAAGTGCTACTCCTAATAATGATCCTGCAGCAATTATGGCATATTGTGGTGCATTTTCATAAAAATATTTTAACGATGTAAGAGCCTCAGGCGCTTCTTGTATTTCATCAAATATAATCAATGTATCTGCTGCTTCAAAACTTTTTCCATACTCAATTTTAATAGCAGATACAATACGCGCAATATCAAAATCAATTTGAAATACCCTTTTCATAATTTCATTATTATCAAAGTTAATATATACTGTATTCTTAAAATATCGCGCACCAAATTCCTTCATAATCCATGTTTTTCCAACTTGTCTGGCACCTTGGATAATTAAAGGTTTTCTTTTTTTCTTATCCTTCCATTTTTCTAACTTTATAAATAAATCTCTTTCCATAACTTCATACCACCTTTGCACTTATCCGTAGCAGTTATGCCAATATTATATGCTTTTATTTATATTTTATCAACATTTTTCAGGTGGTAATTTGTTCGTCTATAGCATTTTTCAGGTGGTAATTTTTATAAACTCAACAATTTTCAGGTGATAAATATACTCATTCAATTCTTCCATCCTCTATCCTGTACCGGATCGGACACCGCATCGCAACCTTTGGATCATGCGATACGATAATGATCGTTATCCCCTGTCTGTTTAGTTCCAACAATAAATCCATAAGACTATCGGTATTTTCAGAATCTAACGCTCCCGTTGGTTCATCTGCAATAATTATTTTTGCATCCATTGCCAATGCTCTGGCGATCGCAACCCTCTGTCTTTGTCCACCGGATAACTGATTTGTCTTTTTTTGCTCTAGTCCTGAAAGCCCGACAGCCGACAATATCTCCTTTGCTTTATTTTCAAATTTGCGGTTATATCGTCCTCCGATCACTTCGGGCAGACATACATTTCGCAGAACTGTATCGTTTCCAAGAAGTCCAAAATCCTGCATGATCATCCCTATCTTTTGATTGCGTATTCTGCATCTTTCTTTATCAGACATATCAGAAACCAGTTTCCCACAAAAACGATATTCTCCGGAACTCGGCGAATCAATTCCCGCAATAATATGCAGCAGAGTTGATTTTCCGGAACCGGAAGGTCCCGTAATGGCAACCATATCCCCCTCTTCTATTCTCAGATTAATATCCTTTAATGCATGCGTCTCGGTTGCTTTTCCTGCATTATATATTTTTTCAATCTTTTCTAATTCGATCATATCAGTCACCACCCTTTAATAATTCAATCTCCGCCTGTTTTCCGGTGCGCCGGAATCCCATCCATATGCTCAATAGCAAAATAAACAAAAGCACACCTGCTGAAAATCCATAACTAAATATCCCTATGTATCCGTAACTCTCCTGTATTTTTAATACCGTTTTTGTAAACCATGGATATAAAAGTACCGCTATTCCAAATGACACAGCCAGCAAAATTGCACCGGATGAGAAGATAACCGCTATCATCTTCTTTCTTGTCATTCCTAATATATAAAATACTGCAAACTCATTTTTCTTCTGTGCGATCATAAGATACAGATACCCTCCATATCCAAATACTGCGATCAAGGTCAACAAAGCAAATGCCAGCACATACCATGCATTTTCTTCCAGCATATTCTTAAAAGCTCCTGCTGCTATCGTCCGATAAGTATTTAAAGTTCCATAATTTCTCATTTTGCTTTGCAAAGAGGTTGCCAGATTTTCTCCCGATATATGTTCTTCCGGTTCTATCAGGAAATTAACATTTGTCAAACGAGCAAATAATTCATCCATAGCCTTGCCAAATACAATAAATCTGTATTCCGATAAATCTTTCGACGGAACTGCCATATCTCCCAGTTCCATGATATCTCCATAACTGAAAACCACAGGAACCGCACTGTCTTCCTGTAAGATACCCACCACTTCACACGGTATTTTTATCGTATTATCAAAAGCAAGATTGATTTCCGTCTTTGTTCCAACTGGTAATTCCTCTGCCAAAGAATCGCTGACCAATATCGGAACATATCCTTCCGATACATTTTTCAACGCCGCTGATTCCGTATTTAACTGGATAACATCTAACATTTCACTCGAATATAAAACCAGATTTGCGCTGCTCATCTTCCCATCCGTCTGCATATAAGTACCATTTTCAAATACACATCGATCTACTTTTTTCACACCGTTCGACTCCCGCAGCAGCTCATAAATCTCTTTTGCCGCAGTTCCATTTCCGGTCATTTCCTGCGCATATATTGAATTATTCTTGCTAAAATGAACCATAGAATCAAAGTCTAATGTATATACCGCTTTTACCTGCTTTTTCTCCATCAAATATGAATCGACCGGTTTTAATACAACAAATGACATTTCAAGCATACATATCAACTGAATGAATAAAACGATCTCCCCAAATAACTTCTTTGTATATAAATACCTGCATATCCGAAGAAAATTCATACGATCTCCCCCTTTGTATATAAACGAACCACCTTTCCCATCGGTCTTAACGTGCATAATATCGAAAATCCAAACATAACAGCTAATATATATATCAGGCTGTCAGGCATTGGGAACGCATTTCCATAGACATATTGAAGTAATGGAAATGTAAGATATTGCAGAATAATCGCAATGATACTGCCAACGCCATAATATAAAAGCCAGTGTCCATATATCAATAACATGCACCGTACTTTTGGCATCCCACACAACCACAAAACGGTGATCTCTTTTTTATAAGTTGTGATCCATTCTGCCATGAGTCTGATCACTGTTATCCCGGCGATCATACACAAAAGAAATGCCAGTATTTCATATTGCGTCCGTCCTTCTTCCAGCACATCATCGGAATTGCTATCGGGTAAATATACTTGTGTCGATGGAAACATATCCTGTATTTTTTCTGCATATTTCTTCAAATCCTCATAAGATGCATAATTGAATTGCGCCAAAATCTGTTCCGGTTGAAATTCTTCTTTATAGCATTTATATGGGATCAACATATATTGCATTTCCTCACCGGCTTCTTCCCCTAAAATGTCGATCTGTGACTGTGATGATCTGGCTGAAGCAAAGGACCATGGAATGATCCAGCCCATACCGATTACTTCATATGTATGCTCGCCTGCCTCAAAGCTTCCGCTTCCGGCTATTGCATTTTTCATATTATCAGATACAAAACCAACATATTCACCTGCTGCCTGTTCCTCCTTGTTAAAAAAATTTCCTGAAGTAATCGGGAACCAATTGTTTCCTTTTGTTCCATCCCAGCCTACCAATACTTTTTTGTTTTCCAATCTTGTGAAATATAATACATTTACCATGCCTTTCTTTGAAATGCTGTTCAGATATGCAGACATCTCATCCATATTTATACCGTTTTTCTCGTCTATATCGATCGTCAGAGATGCTTCCGTATTGCTACAGGTAGCCAACTGATACTGTCCAACTGCCAGACCAAGCATGATACTGATACAATATACACATATGACAACGCCCAACAATAACAACCCGGATATGACAGGATTCATGCTTATGTGTTTCTTTAATACATGTCCGAATATCATAGATATGCCCTCCTTCCTAAACAACCTTGCAAGCAGACAATTTTACGGCCATGGCTCATTCCATACACCTGAAAGATCATCCCTTGCAAGTAAATGATTTTCATCATCATACCATCCACATTCCCCTGTTCAAGGCACGCCGGCGCAAACAACATCCTGCCGGATGCAAACAACATACGGAAATGAAATTATAGTCTTCACAGCAAAGGCTGGTATGTTACAATAAATATTGTAGAAGTGTAGATTTATCGAAAATGAACACAAACGATATGGGAATGCGAGGGGATATTTTTGAGTGACTATATTGCAGAATTTATTATAAATATCTGGGTATCATTTCTTTTTCTGATACTTGCAAACGGAAAATTAAACCGGCGAAGCTTCAGATATTCTTATCTGTTACAGATCCTGTCGGTTCTCGTATTGGCAGAATGTGCCTTATTACTGGATGTCATGCAGGCTCCCGTTATCATCAAATCCCTGACTATACTATTGGTCTTACATTACCTGTATACCTGTATATTCTTTACGTTCCAGATCAGCAATCTGTTCTGGGTCGTTATATTCTGCATAGTAGAACTTGCTTCCAAATTCACAGCGACCATATTCCCTGTAGAATGGCTGCACACAGATGCCGATGGGATGCTGACGGATTATGCAGTACAAAGCTCGGTTACGATCCTGTATCTTCTGACCCTTACGGTATTGACATCCATTCTGCTCTGTTTCTCATCCAGAGCCTTCAAGCTCTCACGAACAGAAAAAATAATCTTCGTTCTGTTGTCAGTCTTATGCATCGTGATTGAAAATCTTATCGTTGCCGGTCAGGTAAATATCCATACCGGAAGCCCGGAAACCTATGCAGATCTTCTGTCTGCCATCTGTTTCCTGATCTTGATCTTATTTGTCTCCCTGACAATATACCTGTACCATCTCGGCATAGAACGTGAGAAAAATATCCAATTGTCCAGGCAACAGCTCCTATCAGAAATGGAGCGTAAGCAATACGACCAGATCATCAGCTCCATATCAGAGCTTCGCTATCTGAAGCATGACATCAGCAATCATCTGGACACCCTTCACGCCCTGATGGTAAATCATGCATATCCGGAAGCAGAGGCATTTATCCGGGACCTGACCGCAACCGTAAATAACAACCACTACATTCTTGCGAGCGGCAACTCCACGGTAGACAGCATCCTCACAAATAAACTGATCCAATGTAAATCTGCACAGATTCAGGTTGAATACTCGGTATTTCTGCCGGACAACATTCCGCTATCGGATATTGAATTATGTTCCTTACTTGGTAATTTATTTGACAATGCCATCGAAGCATGTGAACAGCTTCCGGAAACAGAACAACGCTCGATTGATTTTTCGATGAAACCATTTCAGAATATGCTTTCCATCGCCATAAGCAACCGGACAAATGGATATTACAGAATAGATAAGAAGAATCATTTCCTATCAACGAAAACCATAGAGGATACACCCGAACATGGATTGGGGCTGTCGAGAATCCAAAGTATTATAAACGATCATAATGGTATTTTTAACATTCAACCAACGACGGATACCTTTATGATCCAGATATTGTTGCCACTTAAACGAAAGGATGAATTGATCGAATGAATATAAATATCGCTGTACTGGAAGACATTCCAAAACATTATAAACAATTAGCGGAAGTTATACATAACTGGGCTGAGAAAAAGGAATATGCTGTTTCTGTCAAATGGTTTCACGATGAAACTTCTATTTTAGGATCAGCATTTATGAAAGATTGTAATTTGCTGTTTTCCGATATTGAACTGAAAAATGCCGACACGAATATACCTGCCGATGATCACATCAAAAATGGAATCGATATCTGTACACAATTAAGGAAAAACGGATATCAAGGAGATATTATTTTTCTTACAGCCTTCCGTGAATATGTCTTTGACGGATATCAGGCACAGGCAATCAACTATTTATTAAAACCTGTTTCACCTGAAGCGATCGAACGTTGCCTGGATCAGTATATTTCACTGCATTCTTCAGACTATTATTGCCTGCATAAGGACAATAACATCACACGGATTCCGTTCAATGATATCATTTCCATAAGCAGGTTGGGGCATGACTGCTGTATCACAACAGCTTCCGGATTATACACAGAACGAACCTCGCTGAAAAACATGGAACAGCATCTGCCCGAACCATTTATACGGTGTCACAAGTCCTGCATTGTCAATATAAATCATGTCACCTCATTATCCGGCTCCACGATCTATCTTGCAAATAAACAAACCCAGACGGTCGGAAGAAATTATCTGGATGATGTACGAAAAGCATTGCTGCGAATCGCACAATAAAACAGCACCCTATAAGCATGATACCTTTCAAGCAGTCAATGAAAATAACCAATGTCTGCTCAAAAACGTATCACTGCCCACAGAGTGCCTGAAATAATACATCTCTTACTGATTCTTCACATTCTCCACAAATCTCAGGATCTTCTCCCGGTCTTTGCCGATTCCGGTGTCGTTCTCCACACCGGAGCTGGTGTCTGCACCATCCACATGAGTTGCGGCAAATGCCTCTGCCACATTGTCAGGATTTAAACCTCCGGCAAGAAGGGCAAACTTCTCATCATGTGGAATATCGGAAAGTACAGACCAGTCAAAGGCCTTCCCACTGCCCGGTGTCTGTGCATCAAAGATATATCCTTTTACTATATCAGCCTGATGATATTTCTCATAAGAAGACAGATCATGTACATTAAATGCTTTGATAACAGGAATATGGATCTCCTGCAGCAGTTCCTCGCTGATATCCCCATGAATCTGGATCATCTGGATTCCGGCAGCTTCGATCTCCCGGATCTGATCGAGCGTCGGTTCTACCGTTACCGCTACGGATGTGACCGCAGGGTTCAGCTTTTTTATAAGGGAAGATGCTTTTTCTACTGTGATATTCCGCTTGCTTTTCGGAAAGAACATCACCATTCCCATAAAATTCACGCCGGCTTCATTTACATATTCAACTTCCTGTTCTTCTGTGATTCCACAGATTTTTACCAGACTCATAGTTTCTCCATTCTGTCATTTATATGTACGACCTCTTTATCATAGTGGTAGAACAATACTTCTATATAAGAATCGATTATTTACACAGTTCATCTGCCAGTGCATCGATCTGTGCAAGGCTTGCGTCATTTAATGCCGCCTTGATCTGAACTGTTGTATCAGTAAATGTCAGATTCTTGCTGTTTTCAAACATACCCTTCATAACCTTTGCAGCCATTGGAGCCCATGCGCCATTCTCGATCAGACCGATCGTGCGGTTCTGGAAATTACGCTCTGTCAGGTGATTGATGAACTCTCTCATAAATGGGAAAATGTCACCGTTATAGGTCGTTGTTGCAAGCACCAGTTTGCCATAACGGAACGCATCCTCTACTGCCTCTGCCATATCACAGCGGGCAAGGTCATTGACTGCTACCTTTGGACATCCCTTTTCAGTCAGCTTCTTTGCAAGAAGCTCTGCTGCTTCTTTTGTATGTCCATAGACAGATGTGTAAGCGATCACTACACCATCCGTTTCTACTCCATAAGATGACCATGTATCATATAAACCGATATAATATCCGAGATTCTCTGTCAGAACCGGTCCATGAAGCGGACAGATGATTTGGATATCCAGTCCTGCTGCCTTCTTCAACAATGCCTGAACCTGTGCACCGAACTTTCCTACGATTCCGATGTAGTAACGGCGAGCCTCACATGCCCAGTCCTCCTCTACATCCAAGGCTCCGAATTTGCCGAAGCCGTCCGCGGAGAATAATACCTTATCTGTGCTGTCATAGGTCATCATAACCTCCGGCCAGTGTACCATCGGAGCCATGACAAATGTCAGCTCATGCTTTCCAAGTGATAAGGTATCTCCCTCTTTCACCATCATTCTTCTATCAGCATAATCTTTTCCAAAGAAGTTCTTCATCATGTTAAATGCTACCGCTGTTGCAACAACTGTTGCTGTCGGATACTTCTCCATGAAATTTGCAAGATTCGCCGAATGATCCGGCTCCATATGCTGAACCACGATGTAATCCGGTGTCCGGCCTGCAAGCTCCGTTTCCAGCTTTGCAAACCATTCATCTGTAAAATTCTGATCCACCGTATCCATAACGGCAATCTTCTCATCCATGATCACATAAGAATTATATGCCATGCCATTTGGCACAATATACTGTCCCTCAAACAGATCGATCTCATGGTCATTCACACCGATATACTTAATATCATTTGTAACTGTCATTTTTTTCTTCCTCCTGCCATTTCATATATATATTTCTGCCTGCAATCACTCTGTACACCTGCAGTTTTCTTATAACATATGGTATCAACACAGAACCCGATACAATATGTTCTTTGCATTTTTTATCTTATCCGCTTTAATCCACAGACTTCAAGGACTCCGCCATATTGATTCGCTCCAGTCTCACCGACATGAACAGGTTGACACAGCCATTAAAAGCAAACGTCAGAATAATGCTGTACACATAACTAAGCGGTGAAATGTAAGTGTCAAATGAAACCATATCCACACGGATCTGATCCATAACAAAGCTATGCAGAAATACTCCGAGCACCAGACCGACTGTAATTCCGATCGCTGTCAATACCCAATTCTCACGGAACACATAAGACGAGGTTTCATTTCTGAAAAATCCAAGCACCTTTACTGTTGCAATCTCCCGGATTCGTTCTGTAATATTGATATTTGTCAGGTTATACAGCACGATAAATGCCAGTGCTGCCGCCGACAGGATAACGACCAGAACGATATAGTCCAGACTCTTCATCATATTGCTGATACGTTCGCGCATATCTCCATTCACGACTACTGCAGAAACTACATTTTCTTTCATAAGATCGGCAGCCACTTCATGTGCATCCATATCAGGCTTCAGATTGAAATAGACGGAATGATATACCGGAGCTTCTCCCATCTGATCCATGTATGTTTCCGGCGACAGAAATACATAATTATATACATAATTTTCAAAGATGCCGGAAATCTTTGCCTTAATCTCTTTCATATCACTGTTCCGGATCGTAATGGTATCCCCAACGGACAGATCATACCGGGTTGCCAAAGCACTGTTGATAACCGCCTCATCCTTGCCCGGATATGCGACCTTCTCATTCTTACTGTTGTGAAAATCCATATATTTGTCCGAATGCTCCGGTTCCTTCATAATAACCAGATTAATGCTCTTAATGCCATCGGACTCTATCAGATCCCAGCTTGTCTCACCGACAAAATCATAGTCCTGCATATATTTGTCTAATTTATCATACAGATTACCGGCTGCCGCTGATTCTGAACCCGTCTGCGTTGCTTCCTGCTGATCCTTCTGATTTTCCTTAGAAGCTGCATTCGTTTTCTTTACATCATCAACACTCTCTGCAAGGGTCATCGTTCCGTCTAAGATCTGGATCTCATCATACTGACGATCTGCAAAGCCGGCGATCGAATCATTGATACCAAATCCGGTCAGAAGCAGGGCTGTGCATCCGCTGATTCCTATTACCATCATAAAGAAACGCTTCTTATACCGAAAGATATTTCGAATCGATACCTTATGCAGGAATTTTAATCGTTTCCATACAAATGATATTTTCTCAAGGAATACACGTTTGCCCGCCTTCGGTGCCTTCGGCCGCATCAGACCTGCCGCAGTCTCCGACAGCTCATACCGGCAGGTAAACCATGTCGTTCCTACCGAACATGCCAGAGATACCAGCATAGCAATTCCTGCCAGCTTCCAGTCTACAATATATTTTAAGCTAATATTCAGATACATCATATGATATGCTTTCCAGATTACCCGTGGGAATGCATACGTTCCTGCAAAAAAGCCTCCTATACATCCGATAACTGCTGCCAGCCCTGAATAGATCATATATTTGCTCATGATCGTATGCTCACTGTATCCAAGTGCCTTTAGCATTCCGATCATTGTTCGCTGTTCCTCGACCATACGATTCATCGTCGTCATACAGACAAGCACAGCAACCAATACAAAGAACACCGGAAATACCTTTGCTACACCATCCACGATATCGGAATCACTCTCAAAACAGACATAACCGACATTCGTCTCCCTGCCAAGAATATAATAACTGACATCCGGTGCATCATCTATGGTTACGCCGGCAACCATATCTTCGGTAAGCCCGGTCTGCATCAGAAGCGCCTGATATCGTTTCGTAACACGGTCATGACAGATAGCATCCCAGTCATCCTTTTTCTCGTCCATGTAGGTATCGTACGCATCATCGTATAACGCATAGTCCTGATCAAACCTGACATAGACATCAGTGTAGCATTCACAGTCAAATGCTTCCGGCTTCATATATACAAATCCACTTAATTTACCGGTCCCGAGAGTAGTCGTTCCACGTTCAAAATTAATATAAAGGGAGGACTGTACGGTTCCGGTAACCGTAAATTCCCTATAGCGGAGCTTTGTCTCAGTGGCATCACCATTCGTATCTGCCACGGTAATGACATCACCGATTCTCACATCTGTCAGCTTGTCATCCACTACGCATTCATCATCCGCTTCCGGCAGTCTGCCATCCACCAGACGGATGTCATTCACATGCTCCGGCAATGACAAGGTTTTGAGTGCACGTTCATTATCACCCATACCATCATAAAGCACATCAAATGAATAGCTGCCCTCTGCATACCGGACATCATCCTCACCCGCAAATGCTTCCACATCCTCATCTGTATAGCCAAGCGTAGACACCAGATGCAGATCATAGAATTCCGAATCACTGAGGAAATCCGTAATCGTCTTCACCATAGCCGGCTTGGTCATCTTCAGGCCTGAAAAGAAACCAACACCTAACGCTATGATCGCGAGAATCGCTGCAAACCGTCCAAAACTGTTTTTAATTTCTCGAAATGTCGTACGACGCATCATTGATTTCATAAGACATACCTACCATTCCAGATCTTCTACATTTTTAATGTTATCATTCAGAACAACCTTCTCTACTGTTCCGCTCTTAACTGTGATCACACGATCTGCCATTGCTGTAAGTGCCTGATTATGTGTGATAACGATAACCGTAGTTCCGGTGTTCCTACAGGTATCCTGAAGCAATTTGAGTACGGATTTTCCTGTATTATAGTCCAGCGCACCGGTCGGTTCATCACATAAAAGCAGCTTCGGATTCTTTGCAAGTGCTCTGGCGATCGCTACCCGCTGCTGCTCTCCACCGGATAACTGTGCAGGGAAATTTGCCATACGATCCTCAAGCCCTACCTGCTTTAATACCGTTGCCGCATCTAACGGGTCCTTACAGATCTGTGCCGCAAGCTCTACATTTTCCAGTGCCGTCAGATTCTGCACCAGATTATAGAACTGAAATACAAATCCTACATCATATCTCCTGTATGCCGTAAGCTGCCGCTTGTTCAGCCCGGAGATTTCTTTTCCGTCCAGATATACACTGCCGCCGGACAGCGTGTCCATTCCGCCCAGGATATTCAGAATCGTTGTCTTTCCCGCTCCTGACGCTCCAACAATGACACAGAATTCTCCTTTTTCAATCTCGAAGTTCACATCCCGCAGAGCATGGATCTCAACCTCGCCGGTCTTATATATTTTCTTAACATCCTTAAACTCAACATATGCGCTCATGCCGCCTCGCTCCTTTCTATCATGACAGATAATTGTGAATTAAATATTCTCTTTTTTATATGAACAGTATTGACATTACCAACCAGTGGACGCTTCCGCTCGTTTCCCCGCTGTGTAACTTCGAACTAACCTCGGTAAACCTCGCTAAGGTCTCAGTTAGCCCTGCAACGGTACTAAGATGCTGCTAATGCACCATCTAAGGACCGGCGGACTCAAATGCCACTGTTTTGGTAATGCAAACTGTTCATATATAACTTATAATTTTTAATTTCACAATTATCTGTTACTCACTTCTAAGTGCTATTACAGGGTCTTTCTTCGCTGCCATCTTAGATGGGATAAGACCGCCGATCAAAGTAAGCACAACACTAATGATCACAAGGATCACCGCACCCTTTACCGGAAGTGAAGATACATTTGGCACATTTACAAATTTCTCTATCACCTTGCTTATCGGGATATTTAACAGCACCGTAACCAGAATACCGATCGCACCGGATACCAGTCCGATAATAAATGTCTCTGCGTTAAACACACGGGAAATATCCTTTTTCGACGCTCCGATACTTCGAAGAATACCGATCTCCTTCGTTCTCTCCAGTACAGAGATATAGGTAATGATTCCGATCATGATCGATGATACGATCAACGAGATAGCTACAAATGCGATCAATACATAAGTGATCGCATCGATGATCTTCGTAACGGAAGATAGCATCAGCCCGATATAATCGGTATAAGTGATCTCGCTGTCTGAATGTGAATCATTATATTTGTCGATCAGATCTGTCAGCTTATCCTTGTCCGCGAATTCTGAACAATACAGGCTGATAACGGACGGCTTTGCCAGATCCGCAAATCCAAGCTTCTCGATATTATCATCATAGGTTGCGGTAGACTGTGCAAAATAGCCCTGTTCCTTTAACATTTCAAATAACTGCTCATCAGACATCTGTGAAATATATGCCTGCTGTTCCTCTGACAGGTTCATGGATGCAACGATCTGCTGCATGTCCACCTGACTCATGTCGATATCTTCTCCGTTTGAAAACGGAAGTCCTGTAAATACATCGGTATCCGGATTGTCAAGCTGCCGTTTTACGATCTCCGATTTTTCATTTTCGGATACAACATACTCTGCAAGTTCAGCGGTATAACCGATCATTCCCGCATCGATCGATGCTGCATAAGAGGATTCGCTCTGACGGATGATACCACAAACCTGAATATCCAGACCTTTGCTGATCACATCTGCCATATAATCTTCATCGGAACTCTTGTCTGCCCATGTTCCGTCTGCATTTTTTTGATAAATGTCACTCGGCAGAATGAGCTTGAATTTGAGATTTAAAAGATCATCATAGGAGAAGCTCATTTCCTCCGGTGCATCGTAATCTTTACCTGCCATGATCTTCGGAACCATCTCTCCAAGATCAGAAGCATTTCTGACACCTAATGTATATAAGGTAAAATCACTGATCTCGTTATTCTTATCAACGACCAGTACAACTTCATTTTTATTCTGAGGCCAGTGTCCTGCAAGCACATCGTACTGCTGTTCCAACAGCTCCCGATTACTCATTAACTGCTTCCACATATCCATGGAATTATTTCCGTAACTGAATGCCGACATGAAGCCTGACAGGGATTTCTGGGATTCTTCCATATCGCCAAATCCCATCTCTCGCATCATGATACTTGGATTTACCTGCTGTGTACCGCCTGCTGCATTTTCGTTAAATACATACATCGGAGTATCATAGGTATACTTGATATCACTCACGATATCCTTGAATCCATTTGTATCATCTTCAATATATTTCTTAAATGTTTCCAGATCGTTTTCCTTTACCTCTGAGAGCATGGACACCATCATATCGCCCATGACATCACCAGAGTATACACGATCCGGGTCATGATCACTCAGATCTTCTTCCTTTGTATTACCCGCCATTTCCGAGATCAGGTCAGAATAATCCATTGCCTTTTTCTGGATCTCGATTGGATAGGATGACAGGGTTTCCTCCTGCACATCATTGATATAGCCCTGGAATCCACTGGATAATGACAGAATCAGCGCGATACCGATGATACCGATACTTCCGGCAAATGCCGTTAAAAGGGTTCGTCCTTTCTTCGTCAGCAGGTTATTAAAGCTGAGGGAAAATGCCGTAAATACAGACATAGATGTCTTTCTCGGTGCATATGCTTCTTCTGATTCTTTCGCTTCGTCTTCATCTGAAAATGGTGCGGAATCATCTATGATCTTACCATCTAACAGCTTCACGATTCTTGTAGAATATTTGTCTGCAAGCTCCGGATTGTGTGTTACCATGATGACCAGCTTTTCTTCTGCGATCTCCTTTAACAGCTCCATGATCTGGACACTGGTTTCGGAGTCCAGGGCTCCGGTCGGCTCATCTGCAAGCAGGATATCAGGATCATTGATCAATGCTCTGGCGATCGCTACTCGCTGCATCTGTCCACCGGACATCTGATTCGGCTTCTTATAGATCTGATCGCCCAGACCAACCTTTTCCAACACCTCTTTTGCACGTTTTCTACGCTCGGATTTGGATACACCGGATAAGGTCAGCGCCAGCTCGACATTTGCGAGAACCGTCTGATGCGGAATCAGATTGTAACTCTGGAATACAAAACCGATCGAATTATTCCGGTATGAATCCCAGTCTCTTGCCTTGAATTCTTTTGTTGATCTGCCATTGATAACCAGATCACCACTCGTATACTGATCAAGTCCGCCTATAATATTAAGAAGCGTTGTCTTACCACAGCCGGACTGACCAAGTACCGATACGAATTCATTCTTTCTGAAATTAATGGAAATGCCTTTTAACGCCTTTACCACTTCATCTCCGGTCTGATAGTCCTTCACAATCTTCTTTAACTGAAGCATATATTGTTTCCTCCACGAATTATATTATAAAAATTTTACCATCCCAGTTTTAGTATTTCAAGGAAATGGCGGATTCTTTTATAAATGTTTTACATAATGATAAAATACTACGCTGCGACATCAGGGTTATTATGGCGCAGTATTTTTTTATTTTTATCAAGTTTTTGTAAATGGCTTTTATTTTGGAAATAAATAATGTATAATGGCGACAGAGTAGGGTTATCTAACCGGATTTTTACATTATAAATGTGGACAATTCGGGCAGATGAAAGCCCAAAATAATTTTTATAATGGAGGAATTTATAATGTTAGTTTCAGCAAAAGAAATGTTGGAAAAGGCTAAGGCTGGAAAATATGCCGTTGGTCAGTTTAACATCAATAACCTTGAATGGACAAAGGCTGTTCTTCTTACAGCTCAGGAACTTCAGTCTCCTGTAATCCTTGGTGTTTCAGAAGGCGCTGGAAAGTATATGACTGGATTTGAAACAGTTGCAGCTATGGTTAAGGCTATGCACGATTCTTTAGGAATTACAGTTCCTGTAGCTCTTCACCTTGATCACGGAACATATGAAGGATGCTACAAGTGTGTTAAGGCCGGATTCACATCTATCATGTTCGATGGTTCACACTATCCATTCGAAGAGAACCTTGCTAAGTCAACAGAGCTTGTTAATGTTGCTCATCAGCTTGGTCTTTCTATCGAGTGTGAAGTTGGTTCAATCGGTGGTGAAGAAGATGGTGTTATTGGTATGGGCGAGTGCGCAGATCCAGAAGAGTGTAAGATCATCGCTGATCTTGGCGTAGATATGCTTGCTGCCGGTATCGGTAACATCCATGGTAAGTACCCAGCAAACTGGAAGGGTCTTTCATTCGAAACACTTGATGCTATCCAGCAGAAGACAGGTACTATGCCATTAGTTCTTCACGGTGGTACAGGTATCCCTGCTGACATGATCAAGAAAGCTATCTCACTTGGCGTTTCAAAAATCAATGTTAACACAGAGTGCCAGTTATCATTCGCAGATGCTACAAGAAAGTACATCGAGGCTGGTAAGGATCTTGAAGGTAAGGGATTTGATCCTAGAAAGCTTCTTGCTCCTGGTTTCGAAGCTATCAAGGCTACTGTTAAAGAAAAGATGGAACTTTTCGGATCAGTTGGCAAAGCTAACGACTAATTTCTTTCGTAATACGAATATCGTATAACAATAATATGCCCCATATGGATTTATTTCACAGACCACTTGTGTTCTGTTGTATAAACCATATGGGGCATATTGCTGTTACAGGTTTTCTGCCATATATGCCCCAAGGGCGTTCTTGCATGCTTTTACCAGATTCCCATAACATGCTGCATAAGCAGGCTGACCAAGGTAATGCCGATCCAACAGCATGCACCTAACAAAATCGGCTTGCCACCGGTTTTGATCAGCTTAATAACATTGCTGTTTAACCCGATCGCCGCCATAGCCATGATAATGAAGAATTTGGACAGCTCCTTTAACGGTGCAAATACATCCGCATTTACGCCCAGACTGATACAGATCGTTGTGATTATAGATGCGATCACAAAATACAGAATGAACATGGGAAATGCTTTTTTCAAGCTGAATCCATTTGTCTTCTGCTCTGTCTTTGCCGCCTGTCTTGCACGAACTGCCGCAAGCACTAATGTGATCGGTATAATTGCCAGTGTTCTGGTCAGTTTTACCATTACTGCCTTATTGAGAGTCTCACTTCCAAGATTCCACATGCTGTCCCATGTTGATGCCGCCGCTGTTACAGAAGATGTATCATTGATGGCTGTTCCCGCAAATATTCCAAATGCATCACCGGATGCCGTGTCAAATCCTATTACTTTTCCAATGATTGGGAAGAAGATAGCCGCAAGCACGTTAAAGAAAAAGATAACAGAAATAGCCTGTGCAACTTCATCGTCGTCTGCATCTATAACCGGTGCTGTTGCTGCGATTGCGGAACCACCACAGATAGAAGATCCAACACCCACAAGAATCGAAGTATTTGCCGGAACCTTCATCACCTTTCGAAGGATCCATGCGATCAATAAGGATGTACCGATCGTACAGATAATGATCGGAAGCGACTGTTTTCCTGTCTGCAGGATTACTCCGAGATTCATGCCAAATCCTAATAATACAACGGCTGTCTGCAAAACAATCTTTGATGTCCATTTGATACCGGCTTCTGCCTTTCCCTTATCCGTCCATACAAGTGCGATCAACATACCGGCTAATATCGCAATGATCGGTCCGCCGACAACCGGAAACCGTTTTCCAATTAACCATGAAGAAACTGCTATGATAAAACACACCAGAATTCCTATCCAGTTTTTCCTAATAAAATTCATTTATTCCTACCTCACTGTGTTTTTTGCGGATGCTATTATAACACCCGCATACAAAAAATGCCATAAAATTGATTGACATTTTCTATCAACTTGGTATAATAGGCACGAATCGGACGGTATATATGATATACCTTGCAAGGTGTTCTGAATGTTATTCAGGATTCCCGGATGGACATGAATGTTATGAGCCAGATAAGATTATCTTATCCGGCTCTTTTTTTGATTGTGAACGGCAAAGCATAGGAGGACTTATAATGGATTTATTAAAAGACAATCTGAAAAAATTATACTTCAAATTTCTGATACCATCACTTGGAAGTGCCATGGTTATGTCTATTTACACACTGACAGATGCGATCGTCATCGGAAAAGGTGTGGGCGCAAATGCCCTTGCAGCCCTAAGTATTACAACACCACTTCTCTGTATTCTGATGTCAACCGGAATCCTGTTTGGTGTCGGCGGCTCTGTGCAAATGAGCGTTCACCGAGGAAGTGGAAACCACCAAAAATCCAATCGTTATTTTACGATCTCTTTTTTCCTGCTTGCGGCTGTTACTGCCCTATTATGGCTGATCTATGCCACCTGCATGCCTGAGCTGCTTCATCTGATGGGAGCAAATGACATATTATTCCCATACGCCATGTCCTACATGCATTATATCAACATTTTCCTTCCGGTTGCTGTATTTTCAAATTATGTAGCAATCTTTATCCGTGCCGACAATGATCCAAACCGTGCAATGGCGGGAGTTCTGCTTGGCGGCGTCGTAAATATCGCACTGGATATCATTTTTGTATTTCCTATGCATATGGGAATGGGCGGTGCCGCATTCGCTTCCGTTCTCGGTATGACTATCCAGGTAATTGTCGGTGGCTCACACTTTTTCTCACGCAAAAACGGTCTTCATTTCATCCGACCGATTCACACGATTCCCAGTATCCGTCATATTATTGTCGGTGGTATCCCAAGTTTTTTCAATGAATTTGCAAATGGATTCATCGTACTGCTGTTTAATATCCAGATCCTGAAATACTGCGGTGAAAATGCACTCTCGATCTACAGCGTGATCTCAAACTGTGTAATCCTGTTCAACTCCCTGTTTACCGGAGTCGGTCAGTCGATCCAGCCTGTTATCTCTACTAATTATGGTGCAGGAAATGGGGTCCGAATCAAAGGAATAAAAAAGATGGCATATACCACTATCCTTATAATGGGTGCCATCTTCTCGCTTAGTGGAATCTTATTCCCGACTGCGGTCTGTCGTATTTTTATTAAAATGAATCCAACACTGACTGATATTGCAAATCTGGGTATACGAACCTACTTTTTTGCATTCCTGCCATTTGGCATTAACCTGCTGACTTCTTACTATTTACAGGCGATACTGCGATCTGCACAATCCCTGTGCATCTCACTGCTCCGAAATATCATCTTAAGCAGTATCTGTATCCTTGTATTTCCATTGTGTCTGGGTGCATCCAGCCTGTGGTTTGTTATGCCGATCGTTGAAGTCGTAGTGTTATTTGTCAGCCTTGGCTACCTGAAAAGCAAATCTATATAGAACATAAACGCTAAGATATAACTGTAACTCTATCTGCAGTTCTACTCTTAAACAGTTTCGGCTATATTATGGAAGTCGCTCATTAAAGACTCGTATGCAGCTTCGTCCATGCCATAGGAAAAGCATGCAAGTGCACGGAAACAGACCTCAGGTAATCTCTTAAGATTTCCGCTGTTATACTGTTCTGCCACCTGCTGTAATTCATTGATTATGTCATGCTTACGCTTCTGTTCTTCCAGGCTGCCATTCCAGAAACAGCTCATATCATAATCAGATGTATTCCCGCATGGAGCCGTACAGGTGGAACACCCGGGAGAAAGTCGGTATTTCTCCCGGTGTATTTCCTCTATTGTCTCATCATTGTCTTCCTGTAATAACGCACTTGCGATCGTCTGATCTGTTTTCTCTGTCCAGCCGGAATTACCGGCCGCACCTACAAGGCCGATCAATGCGCCAATGATCTTATCATTCCTCATGTTGCTAATTCCTTATGTTTCCAAATTTCTATATCTCTAATTCCTCTATATCAATTCTACACATTCTATAAAACTGATATCTATATAAGAGCTTAATTGTATTCTCTATCTTCACACTTTATAAATACCGCTTCAGATATTGTCCGGTATATGAATTCTCACATTCTGCGATCTCCTCCGGTGTTCCCTGTGCGATCACTGTTCCACCGCGAACACCGCCTTCCGGTCCCATGTCGATGATATAATCGGCAGTCTTTATAACATCCAGATTATGCTCGATAACAACTACGGTATTTCCACTGTCACTAAGTCTGCGAAGAATATCCACCAGACGATGAACATCGGCGAAATGAAGTCCGGTCGTCGGTTCATCCAGAATGTAGATCGTCTTTCCGGTTCCACGTCTGGCAAGCTCCGTCGCAAGCTTTACTCTCTGTGCCTCTCCTCCGGATAAAGTGGTAGATGGCTGTCCCAGACGGATATAGCCCAGGCCAACATCCTTTAACGTTTCGATCTTTCGCAGAATGCTTGGAACATTTGCAAAGAACTCGCAGGCTTCATCCACAGTCATATCCAGAACATCATAAATGCTCTTACCTTTATATTTTACTTCCAGTGTCTCACGATTGTACCGCTTGCCACCGCATACCTCACAAGGAACATAGACATCCGGCAGGAAATGCATCTCGATCTTGATGATACCATCACCACGGCAGGCTTCGCATCGTCCACCCGATACATTGAATGAAAATCTTCCCTTCTTATATCCTCTTGCCTTGGCATCCTTTGTATTTGCAAACAGGTCACGGATCATGTCAAATACACCTGTATAGGTTGCCGGGTTCGATCTCGGGCTTCTTCCGATTGGAGACTGATCGATATTGATCACCTTATCAAGTGCATCGTAACCCACGATGTGATCATGATGCCCTGGTTTGATACGGCTCTTATTCAGTCTTCTCGCCAGCTTCTTATATAAGATCTCATTTACAAGTGAGCTCTTTCCCGAACCGGATACACCAGTCACGCATACCATAATACCCAGTGGTATATTCACATCGATATGCTTCAGGTTGTTCTCATAAGCATTCTGAACGGTCAGCCAGCCCGTTGGCTTTCTTCGTACCTCCGGTACCGGAATCTTTTTTCTTCCGCTTAAATAATCACCGGTAATCGAGTTCTCATTTTTCATGATCTCCTCTGCTGTACCTTCCGCAACAACATAACCACCATTTTCACCGGCTCCCGGACCGATATCTATAATATAATCTGCTGCACGCATCGTATCTTCATCATGCTCTACCACGATCAGAGTATTTCCAAGATCACGCAAATGCTCCAATGCTCCGATCAGCTTATCATTATCTCTCTGATGCAGACCGATACTTGGTTCATCCAGAATATAAGCAACGCCCACAAGCCCGGAACCGATCTGTGTCGCCAGACGGATTCGCTGTGCCTCGCCACCGGACAATGTGCCTGTAGAACGATAAAGTGCCAGATAATCAAGGCCTACATCGATCAGAAAATGCAGTCTCGCCCGGATCTCCTTTAAAACTGCCCCGCCGATCAGCATCTGCCGGTCTGTCAGCTTAATATTATCCATAAAGTCTGTAAGATCCTCGATCGACATTCTGGTCAGATCATCAATATTCTTATCGGCGATCGTAACAGCCAGTGCCGTCGGTTTCAGACGTTTTCCCTTACATTCTTCACATGGCGTGATCGTCATAAAAGTCTCATACTCGGCCTTGGTCGTCTCACCTCCGGTCTCCCGGTATCTTCGCTGGACATTCTTGATCAGTCCTTCAAATGTAATATCATAGACGCCTTCTCCACGCTGTCCTTTATAGTGAACCTTTACCGGACGGCTGTTCTTGCCATATAATAACAGATCTTTGATCTCATCACTGTAATCCTGAAATGGTGTGTCCAGTGAGAAATGATATTCCTCTGCCAATGCACGAAGTACTGCATTTGTGAAACTCTTTCCATCATTACAGGACTGCCAGCCCAACACAACAATTGCCCCTTCATTGATCGACAGCTTGGTATCCGGGATCATCAGATCCGGATCAAATTCCATCTTAAATCCCAGACCGGCACAACATGGACATGCGCCAAATGGATTGTTGAATGAAAAGCTTCTGGGCTCGATCTCATCAATGCTGATCCCACAATCTGGGCAGGAAAAGCTGTCAGAGAAATTCAAGATTTCATTTTCTCCATCTGCATTTATAACCTCAATCTTCATCAGACCTTCTGCCATCCGCAGAGTTGTTTCTACAGAATCTGTCAGTCTTCGTTCCATATCAGGACGAACGACCAGACGATCCACAACAATATCAATATTATGCTTCTTATTCTTATCCAGCTTGATCTCCTCGGATAACTCATACATGCTGCCATCAATGATCGCACGGACAAAACCACTCTTTGCCGCCTTCTCCAACAGCTTCACATGTTCGCCTTTTCTGCCTCTTATAACCGGTGCAAGTACCATGAATTTTGTCCGTTCCGGCAGTTGCATGATATCATCTACCATCTGATCCACACTCTGTTTGCTGATCACTTTTCCACATTTTGGACAATGTGGAATTCCTGCTCTTGCATATAACAGACGGAAATAATCATAGATCTCTGTTACTGTTCCGACTGTGGATCTCGGATTCTTATTTGTCGATTTCTGATCGATCGATATCGCAGGTGACAGGCCCTCGATCTTCTCGACATCCGGCTTCTCTGCCTGTCCAAGGAACTGTCTTGCATAGGAAGATAAGGACTCCATATAGCGTCGCTGACCTTCGGCATAGATCGTATCAAATGCCAGTGAGGATTTGCCCGAACCGGACAGACCTGTCACAACGACAAATTTATCTCTCGGAATCTTCACATCTATATTCTTCAGGTTATGTTCTTTTGCACCTTTAATCGTAATATACTTAATATCACCCATTTCGGTTGACCTTCTTTCTGCTCATTTTATTTGAATCTTATAAACATGTATGATCATTATATTTATTATTACTTTTATACAATATGAAAGATACATTACATATTATTCCGTAAGACGCTTCCGCTCGTATCCTCGTGCAGCGGTACATAAAGTTGCAAAAAACGCAACTTAAGTACCGGCCTCGGATAAGGCTTACTTCATAATAGTAATGATATCTTTCATATTAGTTTAACAAATAATATTCAAACAAATAATATTATGATCATACATGTTTATACACTTTCAATTAGTACAACAGCATGATCTGTATTGTATTTTCTACTTATCATAGTCCCGAAGTGCTTCTTTATACTTCTTCAGCTCATCACGGACGATCGCTGCCATTTCAAAGTTCAGGTCGGCGGCTGCCATGTTCATCTTCTTTGTCAGCTTATCGATCATTGCTTTCAGCTCTTTCTTCGTCATGGATTCAATATCTTTCTCAGCATCCACAACCGGCTTATCTTCTGTGACTTCATTTGTAATAAGATCACGGATACTCTTCTGGATCGTCTTCGGTATGATCCCATGTTCCTTATTATAAGCATCCTGAATCTTTCGACGACGATTTGTCTCCGAGATCGCATGTTTCATGGAATCCGTCATCATATCTGCGTACATGATAACATGACCTTCTGAGTTTCTCGCAGCACGTCCGATCGTCTGGATCAACGATGTCTCTGAACGCAGGAAGCCCTCTTTATCTGCATCCAGGATAGCCACCAGTGTGATCTCCGGAATATCAAGTCCCTCACGAAGAAGGTTGATACCGACTAACACATCAAATACACCCATTCTGAGATCACGCACGATCTCTACACGCTCCATCGTATCAATATCGGAATGCAGATATTTGACCTTGATTCCATTCTCACGCAGGAAATCTGTCAGATCCTCAGCCATACGTTTTGTAAGTGTCGTAACCAGAACCTTGTGTCCCTGTTCTGTCTCTTTCAATATCTCTGACATCAGGTCATCAATCTGTCCTTCTACCGGACGGACATCCACCGGTGGATCCAGCAATCCGGTCGGCCGGATGATCTGCTCAGCCCGGAGCAGCTCATGCTCTGCTTCATATTTGGATGGTGTCGCCGATACAAATAACACCTGATCTAACTTCGATTCAAATTCCTCAAAATTCAACGGACGGTTGTCCAATGCGGATGGCAGACGGAATCCATAATCTACCAGATTCTGTTTCCTGGAACGGTCGCCTGCATACATACCACCGACCTGCGGGATCGTCATATGCGACTCATCTATGATCAACAGGAAATCATCACCGAAGAAATCCAGCAACGTGCTCGGAGTCTCCCCGGATTCTCTGCCGGATAATGGTCCTGAATAATTCTCGATACCGGAGCAGAAGCCTGTCTCCCGCATCATCTCTATATCAAAATTTGTCCGTTCTTCAATCCGCTGTGCCTCGATCAGCTTATCATTTTCCTTAAAATACTGTACCCGTTCAGCCAATTCCGCTTCGATCTTTGTAAGTGCAAGTTCCAGTTTCTCATGTCCGACAACATAATGAGAAGCTGGAAAGATACAGGTAAAATTCAGGCTGCGCCTGATCTCCCCGGTCAACGGATCAAATTCACAGATACGGTCGATCTCATCACCAAAAAATTCAACCCGCACAGCATCTTCAAATGTCGATACCGGAAGGATCTCCAGCACATCCCCGTGTACACGAAATGTTCCACGGTGGAAATCCATATCATTTCTGACATACTGGATATCCGTCAGTTCATCGATCACCATATCCCGATCCTTGATCATTCCGACACGGAGCGACAGCATCTGCTCCCGGTATTCATCCGGATCACCGATACCATAAATACAGGATACCGAGGATACGACCACAACATCTTTCCTGTCGATCAATGCCGCTGTTGCACTGTGACGCATCTTGTCAATATCATCGTTGATCGCAGAATCCTTCGCTATATAAGTATCCGTCGATGCCACATATGCTTCCGGCTGGTAATAATCATAATAAGAAACAAAATATTCTACCGCATTTTCCGGAAAAAATTCCTTCATTTCCGAATATAACTGTGCCGCCAGCGTTTTGTTGTGCGCAAGCACCAGCGTTGGTTTATTCAGTTGTGCTATTACATTTGCCATAGTAAATGTCTTACCGGAACCAGTTACACCTAACAAGGTTTCAAACTGGTTTCCCTCTTTAAATCCATCCACCAGCTCTTTGATCGCCTGTGGCTGATCACCGGTCGGCTGATATTCTGATACTAATTTGAAATGATCCATTATAGATTCTCTCCTTTAAGATATTTCTCTACTTCCCGATCAAATTCAGAAATATAATCTTTTAATGTTTTAGTGGTCCACTGTCGAATACATATAACTTTCTTAGAATTTACTCGATATCCAACAACTATAATTGTATCCAAATTATAACATTTTACTTTCCTTTTAACGTTACACTGTCCCTTATTTTGAACTACCGAGAAAAACTCGATAGTTCGGTTTTCATCTAATTCTTCTTCCTTATAAATATTTTTCAAAGATTTTTCGTTACTTCTATAAATATACCCCTCAACATCTTAACTTAATTTCTTTTATTCTTTTTAATACTGTAATCATATTCAATATTTAAAAACTGTCTCTATTACATGGTATAAAATTGTTCACTTGGCAATATATAAATATGTTCATCTTTTATCCTTAAATCCTCTATTTTGTCTAATATACTCTTTTCGGTTTCATTATAAATATAAAAATACCAATTTGCATTATTTGATACATATTTTTTTATCTTCTGAAAATATGGCATATCTACTTTTCCTAATGAATGACCAAATACATATATTTCCTCTATTCCCTGATAATTTTCCATTTCCCTTTCATGCCATTTCAATATTTTTTTGGTATCTTTAAATGAAGCTTGATAAAACTCATATATTCCATTTGAAATTTCAGCTCCATTCTTATCTAGTTTTTCAATTTTTTCAGTTGCCTCTTCTCGATATTTTTTAATACTGTCCAAATTACCATGTCCCATTATAACTTGCCCTGCTTGTCCAGATCCGTGTATATGGCAAATTCTATCATTTGGAATATTATAAACCTGTTCCAATACTTGCGTGTAATTGAAAGTAAAAAAATAATTTTCTTTATTTTTTAATTGCTGAAAAATCGGATTTATCCTAGCTATATCTATTGATTCAACCCATTCCAAAACAGTACTATTTAATTTTCTCATAAAATTATAGTATGGCTCAAAATGGTATCGCAATGTTTCTTCTATATCATACATCTTTTCTCCCTCATCTGTAATCATATCATTTATCGCAGAATTTGCCATTATTTCAAATTCAATTTCAAAATTGCTACCTTCGCCTAAATTTGTTTCAAAATCACTCCACCAATAATCATTATCTCCCAATATTCCATATGTACTTTCCAAATGCATACAAAATCCACTATTTCTTGGACTATTTTTCAAAAAATCACGATAATCTGTATATCCTGTTGGCAAATTATGTGCTTTATCAAATCCATTTCCAATTATAAATAAACGTTTTATACTATATATCTCCTATATTAATTCTAATCCAATACGTTCACTACCGCATTTGACAACAATTCTTTTAAGTCTTTTATATTTCGATTCCTATTTTCTTCTGTCATCAAAGGGCTAAATCTAATTCTTAATTCACTAAAAGCTTCTTCCTTTAATTTTACAGCCATTTTCGGAAAAAATACTTTTTCAGGTAATTGATCATAATTTGATTTTATTCCAACTTTTAATCTTACTTCTTTTTCCGTTGTCCAATCTTTATCATATACTTCTGCATTTGGTCTTTTACACATTCCATGTGTATTTTTTATTATTCCCACTGCCCCAGGTGTAATAAATCTTCCCCCATTCAAAATACTGTCACCAAAATTCAAAGCACATTTTCCTGACATTTCCCTTTTTAAATCATCATTATATATAATTTGATAAAATCCAAAATCACATATATAGTATGGATGACAAATTCTTTTTGATATTGCTATCGATGCATCCCATGTAGCTTTTATCGCCTCATCAAAATTACTATATATTTTAAAGTCATCATCTCTAACTTTATCTCCTGAATCCCTGATTAATTCTGCTTTTTTTAATACCCAATCTTCCTTAAATCCATATAATACACCATTTTCTTCTTTTCCATATTCCTTCCAATGATCCTTTGAAATATCATCACTATATGTGAAACATGCTACAAAAAAAGATCTCTCAAATTCTGGAATTGTTATTCTTTTTACTTCCTCCGAATCATTTACACTCTTAAGATTTGAAAGCCATATTTCTATGCTTTTTAATATATTTTTTAATGATTCTACTGTTGTACATTGATATAGCCATTCATGTTTTTTCGCTGCTTCCTTCGATTCAAATATAAACCTATTATTTTCAATTAGTTCTGTACTTTCAACTTTTGCGCCCACTAATTTTCCCATCTATTAATTCTCCTGAATATTTTAATCTTTAATTTTCATTACTCTCTGACTAATATACCATTCCATTTAAAAAAAGTACAGAGAAAAATCGAATATTTGTTCTGTTTTTATTATTGTTCCCCACATTCATTTTTTTAAAATCATAGCCACCCGTCCAACGGGTGGTTTGCTCTAGCCCTATAAGGGCTTGCCTTTGCCGCTTTTGCCACCCCTTGAAGGGGTATTTGTATTACTTGCTACCCTTAAAAGGGTCCTCATATTCTTTTACACTCAGCTTATCCAATGCGATATCGTGACTCTCTTGTTCCTAAATGTATTTTTTGATTGTTGCTTCATTTAAACCTACTGTGCCCACATAATATCCTTCCGCCCAAAAATGTCTGTTTCCAAACTTATACTTTAAATTTGCATGTTTATCGAATATCATCAATGCACTCTTACCTTTTAGATATCCCATAAATGACGATACACTTATCTTTGGCGAAATGCTCACTTACATGTGGATATGATCTGGATTAGATGCCTCTCTATTATCTACACTTCTTTTTACGCACATAATTGCTTTATTATATCTCGAATACTTTCCTTGTATTGATTATAAATTATTTTTCGTCTATACTTTGGAGTGAACACAATATGGTATTTACATACCCATTTTGTGTGTGCTAAACTATTTGCCTTATTGGCCATATAAATCACCTTTTCTTTCTTATAAGATAGCCTGAACAACTACATTATAAGGGAAAGGTGATTTTTTGTATAACACTCGTCGCGCAGCTGCATAGCAAGTGGTTTATGTTTCGCACGCATCGCAAACTCAACAGGATGACGACCCATAATTTAATAGCCAATCCATTTTACGGGACTGGCTATTAAATTATGGACATGAAAAAAGCCGACTGATTCTTGGTGAACCAATCGGCTATGTACAAAATTCTATTTTAACCAAATAGATATTCAAAAACAGCTGCAAATGCTGCATTTTTCATCTGCCGGGATCTTACTTTGCCTATTTGATACGCTTTCATCAAATCACTCTCTTTGCTTACTATTAATTCTCCTAATGTACTGATGTTTAATTCTCTTAACTTTCCTTTCTGCCACTCCGAAATCTCCAATACATCAATACTTTTTGCAAGCTGAAATTTGAGACACGCTGTCATATCTGGCTCTGTAAATTTAGGAATTTTTTTTATTAATGTTTCGTATGCTTTGCTATTAGCTCCAAATTCACTCATTCGTTTAAGTGACAAATTATTCACTATGTTGATTCCAACACTAAGAGGCGCATTTTCTAGTGCAAATAAACATCCTAAATTAACCTCATATCTATTCCCAATTTCTGAATTTGTCGCTTTTATTCCCGTAGCTTGAAGCTTGATAATTCCCGTATATTCTAATATTCTAAGCGATTCCTTAATAACTTGTGGACTATTTCTATGAATCCAGAAATATGCTGATGATGCTTTGTTATTTTCTAAAGCTCTATCATTTTTATTCTTTATCTCCGGTAATACTACAGTTTCAATAAAGGTTCTTCCCCAATCAATAAATTCACTATTGCTAGGATATTTTTCTGCTAATAATGATTGTTCTGACCAAATTTCTTCCCTATAAAATTCTCTAAAAACAGCCATAACTGAGTTAGTTTTAAAGTTTCCAGCTTTCTCAACACTTCTTAATAATAATCTTGGATTTCCACTCGCTGCATACGCCAATACTGAAAAGTTTTCTCCATTCCTTATCAAATTTTTTGTAGTTTCACTATCTTTAATCTGCCTAAGAACCATTTCCTTCATATTGGTAACATAATTCTCTTCTCTTAAATCCCTCGTTAAATTAATTGTTACTGCATCATGCATTGGTTCAAAAATATCTCCATAACAAGTAACCCCTGGATACACCGCTGCATTACATTTAACATATGATGAACGTATTTCTCGAAAAATTGAAAAAAATTGTCTTTGTTGTTCAGGAATAAAAACATGTGCTGCTTCATCAATATATATAACCATTCGTTTTATATTCAGTTCTACACATAAATCTTCAATAATATCCATCAATTCGTCTATTGTCGGTACTGCCGTCGTGTCTATTATTTTCCCTGGATTTTTCCAAGAATTTTCAAATTCTTTATTTTTTTCCATTAACGTTTTTATAGAATTTCCATATGGACTCTCTTCACTAGTAATATTTCCAAAATTCCATTTAACACTAGATATCAACCCGTATTTTTTTAATTCTCTAATAATTACCGTACAGATTTTATTTAACATCCATAATTCAAATTGCACATTATTTCCCGTTTGCACTAAAGAAGCACTCCTAAAAGTAAGAAAAACTGGAAAGATTCTATCCTTTTCAAAATTCTCAAGAAGCTGCATTTGAGATATTTTAAAAAGAAATGATTTCCCCATTCCCCTACTTCCAACTAACAAAACTGGCGACTGGGATTTCAAACTTTTTAATATTTTTTTATCATCTTCACTTTCTACATATAATTCTTTAAGTTGATCTTCTTCAAGTTCTTCTGTTCGTATTATAAAATCATTCATTCTCTATTAGCTCCTTAATTATATATCTCTTGTGCACATCCTAAATAACCAATTTCATCCATAATTACCTCTTCAAATTCAGACAATTTGTCCTTTTCTATTATATCCTCCACATACCTCATTGTTAATGCAAAAACAATAACTTGATTAATACTTTCTACTTTATCAGCTAATAATTCAAAAATAGCTTGATCAAATTGTGTTGCCTTAGGCAACAAAGATGTTGCTCCATAATTGTTATGAATAAACTCAGAGCATTCTCTATAAGCTTTCTTAGCTATCTCTTTCATCCCATAAGCTTCATCAGCAAATAATGGTTCAAATGCTTGTACAAATTTTTTTGAAAATATTCCTTCATTATCATCCATTATTTGCGACCAATATAAATCTAATATTTCTGACTTCCATAATCGAAAATTTAATTCATTGGATGAAAGTTGTATTCCAAACATTGTAGCTTCAAAATAACTCCTCAAGGAAATAAATGCATGTTTATATAATCCCATACACCAAAATAATAACATCGAGTGATACTCAGCTAAAGCCTCTTTATAGATTACCACTTCATAAGAATCTTCTAAAAAATCTATCCACTGTTTATAATCTTCAACAAACCTTGATGCTTTCGCATGCTTTTGAAGATTTTTTCCTGTTAGTGATTCTGAAATAATACCTGAAAATTTTTCATTAATATTTTGATACTCTTTTAAATATTTTTCCATAAAATTCCTCCAAATGGATATCCTCTCTACCATATGATTTCATTAACTTTCAATTTATTACATATACAATCTAATAAACCTTCCTTCCAAAATATGCTTTTACATTTTTATTATACCAACTCTTCAACTCTCATACACTAATTTTTTCAAATTCTATAATTAAAAAAAGCAAACAATCAAAAGTCACAAAACATCTTCATCCACCTGCTTTTTCCGTATACTCTCGCTACTACCACTTCCACAATATCTGAATGTCCAACCACCCACATACTACAAAATACCACCTGTATTGTGACTTTCTCATGCTAGGAAACAAAATATTCTACCGCATTTTTCTGGAAAGAATTCCTTAATTTCGGAGTATAACTGTGCCGCCAGCGTTTTGTTGTGCGCAAGCACCAGTGTCGGTTTATTCAGTTGTGCTATTACATTCGCCATGGTAAATGTCTTACCGTAACCGGTTACACCTAACAGGGGTTCAAACTGATTACTCTCTTTGAATCATCCACCAGCTCTTTGATTGCCTTCACCTGATCACCGATCAGCTGATATTCTGATACTAATTTGAAATGATCCATTGTGTTCTCCTGATATATCTATCTAAATATAATCAATATTCTTATTATTGTTCCCAACATTCATTTTTTATTAAATAAAATAAGAAGTACGGTTTTATATAAAATATAATAACTGTACTTCTATTCATCAATTAATAAATAATCTATCTGTTATAATTGGTAGCTAAAACAATATGATCATCTACAATAGCAAAAATACCATAAAATTCATTCATCTCGTATGTAATGAATTCTTCCATTTGCTCCGCTTTATTTTTCGTTTTTATAATTTCTACTAGTTTTGATCCAGCTCCATAAAGAAATACTATAGCAAAAAATCTTCCTAACAAAGCTCCCCAGGAATATGATTTAAATAATAAAAACAATCCAAGCACTAGACTTACTATCATAGTCCCCCAATCCTCAAAAATATCTAATTCCGGTATGTTAGTTTTACTTTTTAGCTGCGTAATATAATTAATTAAATCATTTTCTTTCTTTTGAACCATATCTTTTGCTGAATCCGACTCAAAATTACATTGAATTAAAGTATAATATTTTCTTGTATTGCTTAAATCTGATCGATTATATAATTGGTCAATCCATGCCAATTCTTTTTTTGTTGTTTCATCTATAGATACTAAATACGGTGATTTTCCAAGATGAAAATATTTTTTCAAAACACCTTGTATTTTATCAAAGAATCGAACAAAAGGAGTATCACGCAGTGTTTGTACCAATTCTTTATTTATATATAAATTATTCTTTTTCTTTTCAAAAGTAATATTTGCTCTTATAAAGTCTTTCCAAAGAAAAATATGCTTTTCTTCTTGCCAGAATATAATAGAATCATCTTTTATCACGATTAGTTTTGGTATCTCTTTTAATTCCGTTTCTTGATATGCAACAAAAAATATTGTTCCCTTTTTTAATTCTTTTATATATCTTTCCAATATCTGGTATATTTCACATTGCCTAATATCAACATTTCGATCAAATAAATATACATAATCCTGATCCCATTCATAGCAGTTTTTGGAATATTCAATACACAACTGTTTTACAACCTTCTTGACTCCATCCTCCGTTCCATTATTTACTACAGCGGACTCCAACCATCCATTAACTACCGTTTTTTCTACTTCAATATCATTATATCCATTCATCATATCATTGATAAATTTTTTATCTGCATCTGAAATAGAATATTTTACTCTTTTTGATATAAGTTCATTTATTAGTTTTTTTGTATCGTATCCTTCCTGATTCCTTAACCAAATACATTTTTGAAATAATTCACTAAATTCTTCATTTGTTGCTACTTTGGCTTTTTCTATATTTTCTATTTCATCTTTATTTTTCATTCTTATATATTTCTGATTAAGTTGAATACATCTATCATAGAATTCGAAATCTTTAGCATATTGAACAATATCCCCCATATCGACAGATGGATTATTGCTTTGAAATAATAACATATCATATATAATAAAAAAATCTAACGGATTTGCAAAAAAAGCCTGGACTAACAACTCCTGTTGTTCATTTATATCTGCATCCATATGTTCGTATTTTCCTATTAAAATATCTGCCTTTTCTTCATCAATAGAAACAATTTCTAAATGACCAGCTTTAACTATTTCATTTACAGAAGACATTAAAACACCAATTGTTACCTGATTCAAGGCAGTCACCATACATTCGAGTGTATCTGGATTCATATATAGTGCTTTTTTTATTTCTTCGATTTGATTTCGATCTTCTTCTCTATTACTTTTATCTCTTATTGAATGCAAAAAGACATTTCCTACATTTAACATTTCTGCTTGTATATGTCCTTTAATTGCACCTTCTACTCCAAAACCACCACCAGACCATGAATTTCTTCTTACATACTTAACATAATCATGATATTTCTCTACCTCATCACTTAAATTCATAACCTGCAAATATTTATCTATAAGAGGTTCCATTATTTCTGTGGTATCAATCACTGAATAATATGTCTCATAAAATTTTTCTTCATCATAATCATATATCTTATAACTATTTAAGGTGTTAATTGCCATTTTTATTGCATTATCAACTACCTCAGCAATTACTTCCGGGAACTCGTCTATGACCTTATCAATATTACCATATTCATTATAGTAATTCTGTGCCACTTTTTTTATGGTATCTTTTGCCTCATTAATTTTTTTTATTGCCAAAAGATATTTTTTCTGTTTTTCTGTTAATGCTAAAATCTTTTCAGATCCAATTTTATAAGTTGCTACAATTTCTCTTTTTTGTTCTAACTCTTTTACTGCATTTAAAATTTCTGATGTAGGGCATCCACAATTAGGGCAACTTAATGCTCTATCCGAAAACTCCTTCCCACACTCTATACACTTAATTAATGCCATCTTCTTCCCTCTTTTCATTTGTCAAACAATTTCTATATATTATTACACTATTAACTTATATATTTAATATCTCCAAAGATGCCTTTGTAAGCATAAGATTTATGACATTTTGGACATATTCTTTTTACTGTAGCCATTTCTATATGGTCATTTATGGAAACCGTACCATTTTCTTTATTACAATTAGGACATATTAATTTTTGCATTGACATAGCATTTCTCCTTTTTTATTTAATAATACATCATCTTCTGCTTGTAGTAAACCTATATTACGATTTTTATTCCTATTTTTACCATATTAGGTTGAGTTCCAAAATCTTTTTTTACCATATACTAAGAAGCAGAAAGCGAGGTATAATATTGGAAAATCAAAGTTCGAACGAAAATATCGGTAAACGGATTGCACAACTAAGAAAATTTCAACATTTGACGCAAACCCAATTAGCTGAACAAATAAATACTACCTCTAAACATATTTCTGAAATAGAACGAGGTGTAACAGGAATCTCCATTGATACACAGGTCCAATTAGGTGAAAAGCTACATTGTAGTTTAGACTATCTAATTAAAGGAGACGAATATGAATCTATAGATTCTATCCTTCCATCTAAAATTAATGATATTTTACGTTCCAAAGATGAAAAAGAAATTGGACTATTACTAGACTACTTAAAAATGTACGAACGTATTCATTAAATATAGAACAAATATTTCTTATTTTACCTATCTATAAACCAAGAAATATTTGTTCTATAGATCCATTAATTATATTACAGGCAAAACCTTCAGATGATAAACTAACTTCATGCATTTTGCACGGCAAATCAATATTTAATATTTTAAATTCATTATCTAATCCCTTTCCTTAATAAACACTATTCTAATTAACTTTATCTCAATGAACCAACCAAGAAGCTACCGCTTCGTCCTATACTATCCACAATGCGGATTTAAAAAACATGCCATCCATGATATACTATAATTTATCAAAAAATGAACGAGGTGTAACATGAGCGCAATCGTAACATTAAAGAAGGGCGAGGGCAGAACCATCAAAGCCGGCGGCGCCTGGATTTATGACAATGAAATAGATACCATCATGGGGAGTTTTGAAAACGGAGATATCATCATTGTAAAAGACTTTGACGGATATCCGATGGGAAAGGGATTTATCAATACGAATTCCAAGATCACTGTCCGTATGCTGACACGTCACGTCGATACCGAGATCAATGAAGATTTCTTCCGCATGCGTCTGCAGGCAGCATGGGATTATCGTAAGAAAACCGTAGATACAAGCAGCTGCCGTATCGTATTTGGCGAGGCAGACTTTCTGCCCGGTATTGTGATTGACAAATTTGAAGATGTGCTGGTCGTTGAGTCACTTGCACTTGGAATTGACAGAGTTAAAAATTTGTTAATAAATATTTTAAAAAATGTCCTTAAATCGGATGGTATAATAATCAAAGGTGTTTATGAGCGTAGCGATGCTAAAGTTAGAATAAATGAAGGGATGCAGCCATTCAAGGGATTCATTGGGGATGAATTCGACACGAACGTGGAAATTATTGAAAATGGCGTACACTATATTGTTGACGTAAAAGACGGTCAGAAGACCGGCTTCTTTCTTGACCAGAAATACAACCGACTTGCGATCCAGCGTCTTTGTAAGGATGCAAAAGTTCTTGACTGTTTCACACACACAGGCTCTTTTGCGCTGAACGCCGGAATTGCCGGTGCCGCAAGCGTACTGGGTGTAGATGCTTCCGCACTTGCGGTCAGACAGGCACAGGAAAATGCAAAGCTGAACCACCTGGAGGATTCGGTTACATTTATCTGTAAAGATGTCTTTGATCTGCTCCCTGAACTGGAAGAACAGGGCGAGAAATTCGACGTTGTAATTCTGGATCCACCTGCATTTACAAAATCACGCAACTCAATTAAAAACGCTGTAAAAGGTTATCGGGAAATAAATCTGAGAGCCATGAAGCTCGTTAAAGATGGCGGCTTTCTTGCCACCTGTTCATGCTCCCATTTCATGGACTATGAACTCTTTACAAAAACCATCGGGCAGGCTGCTTCCAACTCTCACAAACGACTGAGACAGGTTGAATTCCGTACTCAGGCTCCTGATCATCCGATTCTGTGGGCTGCAGATGAATCATATTATCTGAAGTTCTACATATTTCAAGTAACCAGCGACAAATAGCTGGAGTTTCAGAGATTGGTCCTCTGTCATTTATCTTACTTGTAATACTTTTGGGAGGTAAACATGAAGCTAATACAGAGAAATAGGGATGCAGCATATCTACAGTATGATAAATATGTCGATTTCGACAATCCCATGGTTATGGAGAAGGCTATGGATCTTACCAAAAACTGCAGATCTGTTTACGAAAAAATAGAAACCATATATTATTTTGTCAGAGATGAAATTGATCACACCTGGGACGCCAAAGATTCCACGATCACGATCTCTGCATCAGATGTTCTGGAAAAGAAAACCGGTATCAGCTATTCAAAGGCAAATCTGTTAGCCGCACTGATGCGTGCAAATGGTATTTACACCGGATTCTGCTACCAGAGGATCAAACGATTCACATATGATAACAAGCTGGCACTTCATGCACTGAATGCAGTATTTGAACCGGATGTCAAGAAATGGATCCGCTTGGACGCCAGAGGAAACAATTACCAGTTTCAAGCTGATTTCTCGATCAACGAACGAAATCTTGGATATGAGATCCGACCGGAGCTTGGTGAATTTGAATTCGACGATCTGATCGCAGTTCCTCTTCCATCGACAATGGCAGTTCTGGAAAAGAGCACAAATGCGATCAAAATGTACTATAACGATCTGCCGGACTACAACGATTAATATTATATTTTACAAAATCATCGGTCCTGCCGACCGACAGTTTTTCCTGATCATTCTAAAAACTGTTCTGTTGGCGCGGTCGATGATTTTTTATGTCTGTCTGAAATGATTTCCGTTGATTTTTCCGGTATCGCAGGGTTTAATTTCCTGTTGTCTTATGGTAGAATTATACACAGTTAAAAATTTTACGAAAAGGGGTTACCGATATGAGTAATGTCACAATTATGAATCATCCTTTGATCAAACACAAAATATCAATGTTAAGAAACGAGAACACCGGAACAAATGAATTCCGTACACTTGTAGAAGAAATCGCTATGCTTATGGGCTACGAAGCACTTCGTGATCTGCCTACAGAAGATGTAGAGATCAAGACTCCGATCGAAACCTGCAAATCTCCTATGATTGCAGGCAAAAAGATGGCAGTTGTACCGATCCTCCGTGCCGGTCTTGGCATGGTAAGCGGCATCCTTGCCCTGGTTCCATCAGCAAAGGTTGGACACATCGGGCTCTACAGAGACCCGAAGACACACGAGCCGCATGAGTATTACTGTAAACTGCCGGATCCGATCGAGCAGAGAACAATCCTTGTTGTTGATCCAATGTTAGCAACCGGCGGTTCCGGTTCCGAAGCTGTTTCATTTATCAAACAGCACGGCGGCAAGAATATCAAATTCATGTGTATCATCGCTGCTCCCGAAGGTCTGGAAAGACTTCAGAAGGATCACCCGGACATCCAGATCTATGTTGGTCAGCTTGACAGATGCTTAAATGAAAATGCTTACATCTGCCCGGGTCTCGGTGATGCCGGCGACAGAATTTTCGGAACAAAATAACAGGAAGGCTTACATTATGAGATATATACACGAGCTTCGCGAAGGCGAAATGGTTTCAGAGGTTTACCTCTGCAAAAACAAGATCACAGGAAAGACAAAATCAGGTAAATCCTACTATTCTCTGCAGCTGGTAGATGCCAGCGGAACAATGGATGGTAAGATCTGGGAACTGAACAGCGGAATTGGGCATTTTGAATCCATGAACTATGTTAAGGTTGACGGTCAGGTTACCTCATTTAACAACACTCTCCAGTTGACAATTAAGAAGATCCGTATCGCTGAAGAAGGGGAATACGATATCAACGACTATATGCCATGCACGAAGAAAAATGTCGATGAAATGTTTGACAAGCTGCTTGGCATTATCGCAACGATCGAAAAGCCTTACTACAAAAAGCTTCTGGAAAGCTTCTTTGTAGAGGACAAAGCTCTTGCAAAAGAATTCAAAAAGCATTCGGCTGCCAAATCCATTCATCATGGATTTGTCGGTGGTCTGTTAGAGCACACTCTGGCAGTTACCAGCATGTGTGACTACTACACTACATACTACCCGATCTTAAATCGTGACCTGCTCCTGACTGCTGCCATGCTTCATGACATCGGCAAGGTCTATGAGCTTTCAACATTCCCGGAAAACGATTACACAGATTCCGGTCAGTTACTTGGTCACATCGTAATGGGTACTATGATGATCCGCGACAAGATTCGTGATTCTGTTCCGGAATTTCCTGCAAAGGAAGCAAACGAACTGGAGCACTGTATCCTCGCCCACCACGGCGAACTGGAATACGGCTCTCCAAAGAAGCCTGCCCTGATCGAAGCACTTGCATTATCATTTGCCGATAATACAGATGCCAAGATCCAGACATTCATGGAAGCATTAGACAGCAAGGACGAGACCGGCTGGCTTGGTTACAATAAAATGATAGAAAGTAATATCCGCAGATCTACAAAATAAAGGATACGATATTTATTTTATGGAACTTAAAAAGAACAGTATATATACAATAGAAATAACGGACATGGGAAATGAGGGAGAAGGCATCGGCCATCTCTCTCTTTCTGATGTAGCAAATAACAAAACAGGCACAGACATTTCCACGAAAGCTTCATCCGAAGATGGAAATAACGTGCAGAATATCACTGTATTTGTCAAAGATACAGTGATCGGTGACGTAGCCGAGATCTCGATCATGAAAGCAAAAAAATCGATCGCCTACGGACGGCTGGTTCGCCTGATCACACCATCCCCTTACCGCGTAACTCCGGTCTGCCCAGTCGCAAAGAGCTGTGGTGGATGCAGTCTTCAGCACATTTCCTATGAGAAGCAGTTGGAATACAAATGGAATAAAGTAAGAGAATGTCTGCGCCGGATCGGCAAGATTGAGAATCCCGATACTCTGATGGAACCAATCTATGGTATGAAAGAACCATACCACTATCGAAATAAAGCACAGTTTCCGGTTGGCAGAGACAAAAACGGCAATATCGTGATCGGCTTCTATGCCGGCAGAACCCATTCGATCATCGATTCCGATACCTGTGCGATCGGTGCAGAAGTAAATGATCAGATTCTGCCGATCATCCGCGCATTTCTCACGGAATATAACATTTCCACTTATAACGAAACAACCGGACAGGGTCTGGTACGTCATATTCTGACTCGTGTTGGGTTTACAACCGGCGAAGTTATGGTCTGTCTCATCGTAAATGGAAAAAAACTACCTCATGCAGATGAACTCATCTCCCGTCTGACAAAAATTTCCGGAATGACTTCAATCTGCCTGAACATCAATACAGAAAAAACAAATAAGATTCTTGGACCAACCTGCAAAACACTGTGGGGCAGTCCATACATCACAGATTATATCGGCAATGTAAAATACCGGATCTCACCTCTATCCTTCTATCAGGTAAACCCTGTGCAGACTAAGGTACTTTATGAAAAAGCATTGGAATATGCAGATCTGAACGGCGAGGAAACCGTCTGGGATATGTACTGCGGCATCGGAACCATCTCCCTGTTTCTTGCTCAGAAAGCAAAACAGGTATACGGTGTGGAGATCGTTCCTCAGGCAATCCTGGATGCCCGTAAAAATGCGGAACTTAACGATATCCATAACGTCGAATTCTTTACCGGAAAAGCGGAGGAAGTCGTTCCTGCCATTTACGAAAAAGGCGGCGATGGTTCCCATGCAGATGTCGTCGTTGTCGATCCACCAAGAAAAGGCTGTGACAAGGTACTCCTTGACACCCTGATCCGGATGAATCCAAAACGGCTTGTCTATGTAAGCTGCGATCCCGCAACCCTTGCCCGTGACATCGCCATCCTCACTCCCGCCGGCTACCACCTCGAAAAAGTCGCTGTTGTCGACCAATTTGGTCACACCGGCCATGTTGAGTCCGTAGTTCTGCTGTCACGAGCATAGCGAAGTGAGAGCAGATTACGGAGGACCATGCAAGGCACGCCCAAGAGAACGAGTTGAAAACGAAGTTCGATTGGATGCGGGCTACTGCTGAAACTTGCGTTCTCTTAGAGAAGACAAGTGCAACGCACGAAGTCTGAACTTAGAAACGCAGTTGTTCTGGCGAGCGAAGCGAGAGCAGAACTTCCTTGAACCTTATCAAGGAGCATTAGCACTGACCATGCGATAGCTGTCCACGATTGGCGTGCACGAAGTGCAAAGACAGCGTAGGAAAGAGGAATGTGTAATGCTCCAGATTATGTCCTTAGGCTGTTGGCATACTATATTAAAACGGAAAACATGGTGAAAGATAAGAGCAACGAGAAAATATGAGAAATTTGGAAATGATACAGTCTGGTTATCACTTGACCAGATGGCAGAACTGTTTCAAAGGGATAAATCAACTATATCGAGACATATTAAAAAGATATTTGAGGAAAGAGAATTGGATGCTTGTCAGACATTCGGAAGATAAAAAATTATATCTATAGGAGATACAACAATGTTATACATCATGCGACATGGAAAAACAGACTGGAATGCCATGCGGAAACTACAAGGTCGGACAGACATTCCATTAAATGAAGAAGGACGCCAGATGGCGGAGCATGCCAGAACAGAATATGCCGATATCCATTTTGATATCTGCTACTGCTCTCCCCTTATCCGAGCAAAGGAAACAGCCGAGATCGTATTAAAAGGGCGGAACATTCCGATCATAACGGACGACCGGTTAAAAGAAATGAGTTTTGGCAGCTATGAAGGAACCGCAAACTGCATAACTACTCCCGGCTGTCCAATAAAAAATCTCTTTCTTGATCCGGCAAACTATAAAGTTCCAAAGGATGGTGGAGAAAGCTTTGAACAGCTATTTGCGAGAACAGGAGAGTTTCTAAAAGAGGTTGTAAAACCACAATTAGACGAAGGAAAGGATGTCCTGATTGTCGGACATGGAGCTATGAATTCCAGTATCATCTGTCAGGTCAAAGGGATCCCGCTGTCAGAATTCTGGAGCGCAGGAATCGAGAACTGCAAACTGAAACGTATACTATAAATATCATTTATAAATCCAAACAAAAGCAACACATTTCATTCAATAGCAAATGAGGAGATATTTGAAAATGAAGACCTACAACTTCTATGGTTGGGAACAGGCAACCGTTCCTGCCATAACAAACAAGTATAAAGGAATCCATACACCACAGGATCTGTATGACAGATTATCTGATATCTGGTGTGCTGATACTTGCGCACCAAGACTGCGTGATGGCTGGACACCGGAGAATAAAACCTTGGGGCAGTGTTCTATCACAGCATTTCTGGTTCAGGACATCTTTGGCGGCAAGGTGTATGGCATCCTGCGTCCCGGCGGAAACTATCATTGCTATAACGATGTCAACGGTCATATATTTGACCTGACCAGTGAACAGTTTGGTGATGAGACTCTTTCTTATAAGAACAATCCTGAGCAGTTCCGTGAAGTACATTTTGCAAAAGAAGAAAAACGTTTAAGATATGAATATCTGAAACAACAACTGGCATGCTTAAACCAGCAATCCACTTGCTGATTTTCGTAAGATCAGGTATGCTGAAAAATAAATATGACATCTGAGAAAGGAACCCATACTATGATAGGATTAATCGTCGCACGTTCAAAAAATAATGTAATCGGAAAAAACGGCCAGATCCCATGGCGGATCAAAGGAGAGCAAAAGCAGTTCAAAGAATTAACTACCGGCAACACTGTAATTATGGGACGTAAGTCATATGAAGAGATCGGACATCCTCTCCCGAACCGAATGAATATCGTTGTGTCAAATACTGCCAATTACTCCGGTGAAAACCTGCTTACCGTTCATTCCTTACAGGAAGCTCTTGATGCTGTAAAAGAGGGAAATGTCTATATCTCCGGTGGATATGGGCTGTTCAAAGAGGCACTTCCACTGGTTGATACGATGTATATCACAGAAGTTGATACTGTCGTTGAAGACGGAGATGTCTTCTTCCCAGAATTCAATGCAGATGAATTCGATATTACAACTGGCGAATCCGGTGGTGACGACATTATATTTACCCGCACGACCTACACCCGCAAGAAACTGTAAACAAGGACAACTCACATGAATACACAGACAACGAATGAAAATCCTCTCGGCACTCAACCCGTAAAAAAATTATTAATGCAATTTGCTATTCCAAGTATAGTAGCCATGCTGGTCAGCTCTCTTTATAACATTGTTGACCAGTTTTTCATTGGGCGAAATGTCGGTGAACTCGGAAATGCCGCAACCAATATTTCATTTCCACTTTCCATATCCTGTATCGCGATCGCTCTGCTGTTCGGCATCGGCGGCGCATCTGCTTTTAATCTGGCTATGGGAAAAGGAGAAAAGGAAAAAGCAGTTTATTATATCGGCAATTCCGCTGTCATGCTCTTTGGCTGTGGTGTAATTTTAACTACGATCACCCTGCTGTTCTTAGAGCCTCTGCTCCGTTTCTTTGGATCTCCCGACAATGTACTTTCCTATGCAAAAACTTACACCGGCATTGTTGCGATCGGTTTTCCTTTTCTGATCCTCACGACCGGAAGCGGTCATCTGATCCGGGCAGATGGCAGACCAAAGATTAGCATGATCTGTAACCTTACCGGAGCCGTGATCAACACCATCTTAGATGCTCTGTTTGTATCCGTTCTTCAGATGGGTATGGCAGGCGCAGCCATCGCAACCGTTATCGGTCAGGTAATATCCGCCGGTCTTGTCATCTGGTTTTTATCCCGCTGTAAGACTGTAACGATAAGAAAAGAACATCTCCGCATCAGTAGACCGATCATAGCGAGAGTCACATCCCTTGGTACTGCTCCTTGCAGCAATCAGCTTGCCATGATGATCGTACAGATCATTATGAACAAATCTCTCAAATACTATGGCTCCCTTTCCATCTATGGCGAAGCAATCCCTATCGCCTGTGCCGGAATTATCACAAAAGTAAATCAGGTATTTCTATCTCTGATTATCGGTATATCACAAGGCTTACAGCCAATCACCAGCTATAACTACGGTGCAGGAAAATACAAACGGGTAAAGTCTGCCTATCTGTTCGCCTCTACCTGTGGATTTGTGATCGCGCTCATTGCGTTTCTATTATTCCAGTTTGTGCCAAGGCAGATCATATCCATTTTCGGAAATGGCTCCGAAAGCTACTTCCAGTTTTCGATCAGCTATTTTCGTATTTTTCTGTTCTTTACGTTTATAAACTTTATGCAGCCGATCACTTCGAACTTCTTTACATCGATCGGCAAACCGAAAAAAGGAACATTCCTGTCATTAACCAGACAGATCCTGTTCCTTCTTCCATTATTAATTATTCTGCCGCTTTTTATGGGTATTGATGGCATTATGTATTCCGGCCCTATCGCCGATGGACTTGCCGGAGCGGTCGCCATCTTCATGGTCTTTAACGAATTCCGCACCAGACCTTTCCGCTAAAGAGGTTGTTGTTGTTCAACCTCTACTTTTTGCCATGATATTTTGGCTCTGCTGGTATGGACATATACAAAGACCGTTCCGTTTTCTGCTCGGATTTGCACGCTTATTGCCAGCAGTCGCCCAAACTCACCCTTACGGGTTCAGACATGGGCTTGGTGCTGACAGCTAGTGTAAACCTCACAACGAAAACTTCACTGATGTCTTATGTATATATCCATACCAGCAGAGCCAAAATATCACAACTATAAATAACACAAGAATCATCAACAACCTCTTTTTTACTCACACATCGGGAAACGGACAATAAAGCGGGTGCCGATCTCCGGACGGGACACGACCTGGATCGTGCCGGAGTGAGCATCGACGATCCATTTGGCTATGGAAAGTCCCAGGCCGGAACCGCCGGTCTCGCTGTTTCTCGCTTCGTCCGATCGGTAGAATCGTTCAAAGATATGAACGACATCTGACGATTCCATTCCGATGCCCTCATCCTGGATCATATAACTGACATAACCGGATTCCAGCATAACTCCTAATGTAATATCCGCACCATCCGAAGAATACTTTGCCGCATTCTGTACAAAGATCCGGATGGACTGTTTGATCATGGCTATATCACCTGTCATATATGCAGGATCTGTTCCACGAAACAGATAGCGGTGCTTCTCATCGATCATCTGGGATTCCTCCCAGACCTCACTGACCATCTGATTCAGATCCAGTTTCACTTTATTCAGAGTATTTCTTCCGCTGTCACCCCGCGCAAGGAACAGAAGCTGTTCTACCAGCTCCTTCATGTGCTGGGACTCATTCTTAAGGGCTTCGATGGATTCTGTCAGAACCTTTTCATCCTCTTTTCCCCATCGATCCAGCATATTCACGTATCCCTGGATCACAGCAATAGGTGTCCGAAGCTCATGTGATGCATCCGATACAAACCGTACCTGCCGCCTTTCGTTTTCCTTCATATTCCGAAGCAGGTTATTCAACGCGATCTCAATACTTTTCAATTCCTTGTCTCCGGTATGGACTCCCTGTTCGGCATCATCCGGAGAAATATGTGATATTGCCTGTTCCAGATGATCCATCTGATTCTGGTCAAACGTCTTTGCAGACTTCTTATCGGAACGTTTCTTCTGATCCTCCATACCATTTTGCTCAAATGACATCTTACTGATCTGTTCTGCCTTTACCGCCAGATCATTTAACGGCTTCAGCTTTCTTCTGACAACAGAAGTCCGGAATAACGCAAAGAACAACACAAATCCTTCTGCCGATAACAGTATGATTCCCGGTACAGCTACCAGATCCCTTACATCCCGGAAATCATATGCATATGATTTCCGGTCATTTCCATCGATCACATATTCCAGTGTATGCTTTTCTTGATTGACATTAAAATAATAATGCTCACCTGTTACCTGATCCGGAAGCTTTGTGGTACACCAGTACATCCAGGTTCCCATAATAAGAAAAGCAATGATAATATTGATTCCTATTACATTGCCTACTTCCTTCAGCCAGAAGCTGATATTTATTTTTCTGGCGATCGAGGTCATCCTCTTATTTTCATTCATCCGTGATACCTTTTCTTATACATTCTTTCAATCTTGCTCTTGTTTCTGCATCTACCCTTATCATCAGACTGTATACTCTATCCCGTTACACCTTCCTATGATTCCCTGATCACATAGCCTACGCCTCGTACCGTTGTGATCAGCTTGATACCGAACCGGTCATCGATCTTCGTACGCAGATACCGGATATATACATCTATGATATTTGTCTCACCGACATACTCATAACCACAGACAATATTCATCAGCTTTTCCCGATCCATGACGATATTCTTATTCTCCATCAGAGTATGCAGAAGCTCAAATTCCCGATTGGTAAGCTCCACCGGTTCTCCCGCCACCATAACCTCATGCCGGTCGGTATCCAGGCTGACCCCATGGATCTCTAGCTTATGTGTCTCCTGCCGGTCGGTGCTTTTCCGCTTCAGCGCTACACGGATACGAGCCAGAAGTTCTTCGATCGCAAATGGCTTCGTAATGTAATCATCCGCTCCCGCATCCAGCCCGGACACCTTGTCCATTACCGCATCCCTTGCAGTAAGCAGCAGGATCGGTACAGTATTTCCTTCTTTACGAATACGGCGAAGGACCTCCAGACCATTTAGCCTTGGAAGCATAACATCCAGCACGATCAGGTCAGCATGTTCTGATAGTGCCAGATCCAGACCTGTCCGCCCGTCAAATGCCTTTATTACTTCATAGCCTTCATGAACCAATTCCAGCTCTACAAATCTGGCAATCTTTTCTTCATCCTCTACAATCAAAATCTTCCGGCTCATCTCTACTCCTTGTTGTGACGATTTATTTTAAGGGAGTATCTTGAGTACCTATGTCCATATTCTGACATACTATTATTCCGCAAGACGCTCTCGCTCTGTTGCTCATGTAGCGGTTCTAACCGCTCCACTCCGTGGATCGCTAAGTACCGACATTCGCAAAAGCTTGCTGCATAATAGTATATCAGAACATGGACAATGTATTTTCGTTTCATGCCCCTTAAAATAAATCTGTGTATTGTAAATTAATCTCTCACATTAGTTCTTGTTAATGTCTGTCTTAATAGTTTCTACCGTATCCGCAACCTTGTCGCAGGCACTGTTCAGGTCTACATTGATATTGTCGATTCCTGCAAAATGGTATCTGCATTCACAGAATAAACCGACCACTAATAATGGGATCGTGATCCAGAATGCGAAGATAATTGCAAGTATCAATACCAGAACAGGTACATTCACCATAGTGCTGCCGCGTCTTTCTATGATGAACTTGGAATCAACGCTTTTCTTCAAAAGTCTTCCACACCAGGAAAAGAACTGATCCATCATCTGACCAAAGGTCTTTTTATTGCAGTCTCTGGTATATTCCTGCTGTGCCTGTTCGAATTCTGTTGATGTCTGCTGTGCCTGTTCCGTCGTGTAATCGGTTACTTCCGGTGCTTTTACCTTACCTTTCTTTTCCAGATAAATGATCGCATCCAGCACATCATAATTATTTGCTTCTAATGCCTCCTTGGCTTCCTCATAGCTGACACCTGTTTTTTCTCTTAACTTTTCTACTTTTTCTAAATTATCCATATCTTTTTCCTTCTTTCTCTATTCTCTCCTCAGCTGATGGTATTACTATACCAACCACGAATTAATCTAAAATAGGAGAAAGATTAAAATCAGATTAAAAATCTGACCATTTTATTTTAAAGCTGCTTTTTCGATGGAATAACTGTCAATCAGCTCATCCTCTGCCGTATAGATAGATACGCTTGCGGTTAACTCTTTTATACTTGCCGGATCTGTTACATCACACAGAAGCTTTCCATATGTATGCCCAAGAGCCTCTGTCATATAGGATGGTTCTTCGTCCGTTCCATTTACAAGGATAGTGTCAAATGTTGCCTGAATTAATTCATCTGTCTTATTATAGATTTCAAATGCCAGGCAAGTCTCTGCATCTTCACCCTCTCCGTCAGTCTCTATACCTGTATATGCAATGGTAATCTTATCATTATCAAACACCTGAACTGCACCATCCTTTAATGTAAAGCTCTGATCACCCGAAGCTTCTGCCTTACCAGATAAAGGAACATCCTTAACCTCATAATGTCCAACTGTTTCTCCCGCATCGTTATCAATAAAAAGTATACCATTCAATACGGAAACTGCTTTATCACACTCAATCATACACACATCTTCTTCTGTTGCATTTGCTTCCAGTTCAGGACCAAACAATGGCTGTATCGTCTCTCCGTTAATTGCTACATCCCCAAAATAAATATTAACAGGATCACCCGTCTTATTGGAAACAGTAAACGTCATACCATCAGCTTCCTTGTCATATCCTGTATATGTAAGAGTCACTTTGTCATTATCTAGCACAATGACAGTTACATTCTCCTCTTCTGTTGATGATTCTGTCTTTTGTTCCTTTTTTCCACAACCACACAGACTTGCAAATACACACAAGCCAGCTGCCAGAATATAATGTCTTCTTTTCATAATAATTCATCCTCCACATTTCTATCAAAACCGGGGTACACCACTTCTATCTGATGCGCCCCGATTTTTCACATATTATTTTTTTATTTTGGCCTTAGTATAACTGCTCCATGCAGAATATGTCTTTTTCGAACCTGACTTCTGATAAGAACGTATTCTGACATAATATGTCTTTCCCTTTTTCAATTTCTTAATTACTGCTTTATCGGAAGATTTAACTATATTTGTCATCTTTGTCCCTTTTGCAAAAGTCTTGCCGGTAGAATACTGAATTTGATAACCGGAAATCTTCTTCTGCTTTTTCCACGTTACTGAAAGCTTTCTTCCCTTCTGGTTCGCAATCTTTAACTTAGTTGGTGCAGTCAGACGAAGGATCTTCTTTTCTTTACTAACCGCCTTTGCCGTCTGTCCGTTCACAGATTTATAAGATTCTATTCTATAACTATAAACTGTGCCATGCTTTGACTTCACTGTTGAATCTGTATAAGTATTCTTCGAAGCGCCCTTTACTATCTTAATCTTTTTCCATGACTTGGACCCTAAGTTTTTACGGTAGACAACATAACCGGTAGCATCCGAAACCTTCTTCCATGTAAGCTTGACACCTGTTGCTTTGTTTTCCACCTTGGAAATAGTTGTCTTATTTACCGTGATTATTGCAGGTACATCACCCGGCTCCGTCTTACCGCTGTCGCCCGGTTTTGTCTCACTTCCGTCGCCCGGCTTTGTCTCGCTTCCGTCGCCCGGCTTTGTCTCACTTCCGTCATCTTTCTTTGCTTCTATTATGGTAAATGACTTTGTTGCATAACCAATATAGTTACCGTTTCCCTTTACTGTTATAGTTGCTGTTCCTACCTCAATATTATCTGTATAATCAACTATATACTCTGTAGCATTTTTTAATACTGTTCCATCTGAAAGCGTCACGGTTGCCTCTGGTCTGATCTCCTTACTTACATACTCATAGCACTCCTGTGGGATCGTGATATTTGCACCTGTAATATCTTTTTGTGCAATCTCAAACGTCTTCTCTGCCGTTCCGCCATAGTCTCCTTCTCCGGATACAACTACTCGCGCCGTTCCGGCATCAATACAATCTTCATAAGAAATAGTATAATCCACATTCTCTATCAAAGTTTTTCCGGCAAATACAACTGTCGCCTTTGGTGTATTCCTCTTTCCACTATAAATATACTGATCCTTACTTAAGACTATTTCTGCATCCTTTATGTCTGCTCCTATGCCAAATGAACCCTTTGCCTTACCTGTATAATTTCCCCGACCGGTTACATTTACAGTTGCAGTTCCTATATCTGTATTATCCTCATAAGATACAGTATAGTCTGTTCCAAATATCAATCCGGTTCCATCCGAAAGTGTTACTGCCACTTCCGGTTTTATCTCTTTTCCTGTATATCCATAGCTTTTTTGTGAAGTTATAACCGTCGCACCTGCAATATCTCTTGGTAAAATTTTAAATGTTCCTTTTAATTCACCACTATAACTGCCTGCTCCTGTTACAGTTACATTTGCTGTCCCGACATTTTTATTGTTTTCATATTTAACAGTATAACTTGATGCATTTAAATAATATTTCTTTCCCGCTATCTCTGATATGACAACTTTAACTTCCGGTTTTTTCTCTGTAGCATCATAATTATAGGAATCCGACTGAATTTCCAGTTTATATGATCCGATATCTATTGCCTCAATTATATAATTCAGATTTTTTGACCCTGCAAAGATTCCCTTGCCTGTTACCGTTGCAACAGCATTTCCCGCATTTGTATCATTCGTATAAGTTACTGTATAATCTGTATTTTGTATCAGCACCTGCCCTTTATATGTTACTGTTACGGCAGGCTTCTTACTGGAACCATCATATACATATTGATCCTGTGATAAAGATATCTGGCAGTCATCCAGACTCACTTCGCCTTCCTTACCGATGCGGAATGTAGTAGTTTTCTTACAGGAAGGATTATACTTTGGATAAATGCAGATCTTCACAATACCCGGTTTAAGCATATTAACGGTTCCACTTTCATCTGTCAGATTACTGACTGTTGCAATACTTGTATCTGAAGATTCCCATACCATCTCGCTATTCTGATTGGTGGAATCAGATTCAGATGAATAGGTCTGATTTCTTAACAGGAACTTGAGCTTCGTACCTGTATCATATCTAGACTCATAATTGGTATAATAATAACCATTATCTGCAGATCCATACCAGTAAACGGCAAAAGACTTAACAACATATTCCGTATGCGACTGACCACATTTTGAACATGTTAATACCACTGATGCATCTGATGCATTTGTAGCACTCACCTGATAATTATGTCCTGACACTACATTCTTTATCATATAGTCTGACAGATCATTTATGTTGATCTGATAGAACTGCAATGTTTCATTTTTCCATGTATACCAGACCAGCTTATCTCCCGCAAGAACAGGAACACAGTCTGACAGATCGCCGGCCAGACTATAGATAGCTCCGACCTGATTTCCGTTTCCATCAATCTTCGTGTAATATACGGAAGAACCTCTATGCCATAACAGCATATAACTGTTTGTTCCAATTTTCACAAACTGCGGTGTATCAGTCGTACCCTGACCCGCTGTATAATTTGTTATCTTGTTTACTTTCACCGCATCTGTACTCTTAGATACAACACCTACAAATATATCCTGACCTGCTGAATATTTGGCGGTACTGTCAATATCAACGCTTCCTGCCGTCAGATATGCAGTATCTGATATCTCAAATCCGCCAACCGTCGCTCCCGTATAATTATCTCCTGATTTTCCCTCAAATGCCATAATATCTGTTGCCTTGCAGGTAGAAAAAAAATCGGTGAATCCATTGGAAGTAACTACAGACGGATACCTTACCAGAACGATAGATCTCGGATGTGCATCTCCATGATCAACCGCAACGATCTTACCATTCTCCATCTGAATAAACTGATTAAATGAATGACTGACATAACCAAAACTTACATTCATAACTTTTGTATATGAATCTGTGATCTTCATCGCAGATGTATCTACCTGAATCGTTACATTCGCCTGATGGTTATAACCGTCTTTCTTTGACTTATACATTTCATGAGATGTACGGATCATCAGATAATCCCCATAAGCCGCCATTCTTGCAGAGCCGGCATCAAATGGGACTGTCGTATTTGCTCCATACAGTCCACAGGAAGCTACCCGGTTCCAGTCCTTTGTATATTTTGTGATACGATACACTTCTACACTATCCGACTCGTTCTTATTTGTCTGACCGGAAAGAATATAATAATTCCCATTCATCTCATAAAATCCACCAAATAAAGGAAGTTCCTGCGGAACAATCTTCCGTCCGGTGATCGTAAAAGACGAATCAAAATATTCAACGACATAACCGTTGGCATCAGCCCCAGCCTGTACCCGCATATAAGTTCCATTCTCATATGTAAGATATGATCGGATCGGCTTTGCCCACTGACTATACTCATAGTTTTGATCTTCGATATTATCTCCGGTATAAGTTGTACAAGCAACCTCTGCCGCCTGTACCTGCTGTCCTCCACCAAGGCGGCCTGTTATTCCACCGGAAAGAATTCCTGCTGCCACTGTAAATCCGGTCACTACAGCAATGATGCTTTTCTTTAACCCCTGTACACCTTTTGTCATATGCCTCTCTCCTTTATAAAACTAATTACATCCTGCTCCATTTTCTCTCAATCTATCATAGCATCTGCAATGTGCCTTATTGCACATTGTGTTTCCCTAAAAAACAAAACCGCACCCCATATATCCTATACAACCGCCAAAGCCCGATGTAAACACGAAACTTGGTTCATTGCTTATACACAATAAGAATATACAGTGTGCAGTCTTGTTATTTTTTATTCTTCCGTCTTCTGTTCGTCTAACACTGTAATGTCAATACCCAGCTCTTTGAGCTGATCCTCATCCACATAATCCGGAGCATTTGTCATCAGGCAAGATGCATCCTTTACCTTAGGGAACGCGATCACATCACGAATAGAATCCTGTTTTGCCATAAGCATGACCAGACGATCCAGTCCATAAGCCAGTCCTGCGTGAGGTGGTACTCCATATTTGAATGCGTCTAACAGGAAACCAAATCTTTCATACGCCTGTTCCTTTGTAAATCCAAGACATTCAAACATCTTCTCCTGAATATCATCCTGATGGATTCTGACAGATCCACCACCAATCTCGTTACCATTTAATACGATATCATAGGCCTTTGCACGAACCTTACCCGGATCTGTATCAATGATCGCCAGATCCTCTTCCATCGGCATAGTAAATGGGTGGTGCATAGCTGTGAACCGATTCTGTTCATCTGACCACTCAAGAAGTGGGAATTCCGTTATCCACACAAATTCAAATACATTCTTATCAAGCAGTCCCATCTGTTCTGCGAGATGGCAACGAAGTGCTCCAAGAGTGTCCCATACAACCTTGTTCTTATCTGCTGCAAATAACAATAAGTCTCCCGGTTCACCGGAAAGTGCTGCTACGATATTGTTCATCTCATCTTCAGTCATGAACTTTGCAAATGACGACTTGTAAGTGCCATCTTCATTAATTGCGATATATGCAAGACCCTTTGCTCCGTATGTCTTTGCAAATTCAACCAGAGCATCGATCTTCTTACGAGGCATAGCGCCCTGTCCCTTTGCATTGATACCACGGACAGATCCGCCATTTTCAAGTGCACCTGTAAATACGCCGAATCCACAGCCTTTAACAACATCGCTGATATCCTTTAATTCCATACCAAAACGAAGATCCGGCTTATCAGATCCGAAACGATTCATTGCTTCGATCCATGTCATACGACGGATTGGAAGCTGTACATCTACATCCAAAATCTCCTTGAATAACTTTGCAAGGAGTCTTTCATTTACATCTATAACATCATCCACATCTACGAAGGATAATTCCATATCCATCTGTGTGAATTCCGGCTGTCTGTCTGCACGAAGATCCTCATCACGGAAGCATCTTGCGATCTGGAAATAACGATCATAACCGGAACACATCAGAAGCTGCTTGTAGATCTGTGGAGACTGTGGCAGTGCATAGAATGTACCCGGATGGATACGGCTTGGTACGAGATAATCTCTTGCACCCTCCGGTGTTGACTTACATAACATAGGTGTCTCGATCTCAAGGAAGCCTTCATTTGCCATGAACTGTCTGGCAATGGTCATAACCTTGCTCTTCATAACCAGATTTCTCTGAAGATCCGGTCTTCTCAGATCCAGATATCTGTATTTCAAACGTAATTCTTCTTTTGTCTTACTGTTCTCCTCAATCGGGAACGGAGGTGTCTCAGCCTCTGATAAGATACGAAGGGAAGTTGCTACAACCTCGATATCTCCGGTTGTCAGATTCTCATTTACCGCACCGGCACGCTTACAAACTGTACCTTCGATTGCTGCTACATACTCGCTCTTAAGCTTTGTTGCCTTCTCAAAGCACTCGCTTCCGCATTTGGATTCCTCAAATATGATCTGAAGAATACCGCTTCTGTCTCTGAGATCGACAAATATAATTCCACCTTTATTTCTGCTCTTCTGAACCCAGCCCATTACGGTTACTTTCTGTCCTTCAAGAGCGTTTGAAACCTCTGCACATCTGTGGGAACGCTTCAGTCCCTGCATTGATTCTGCCATTTTTCTATATCCTCCTGTGGTTCTTATCTTTCTTCTAATACACTTGCAAGCTGATCCAACGCGATCTCGGTCTGCTCGCCCGTTTCCATATTCTTGATACGACCGGTATTGGTCTCTAATTCATTATCACCAATAATGATCGTGTATCTCGCATTTAATTTATTTGCATATTTCATCTGCGCCTTTACACTTCGATTCATATAATCTGTCTCTACGATATAACCTGCCAGACGAAGATCATATACCAGCTTATAAGCTTTTGCCTTTGCGGAATCACCCATGATACCGACATATAAGTCGATCGGTTTTTCCGGTGCGAGATTGATATTTTCTTTCTCAAGGAAATATAGGATTCTTTCAATTCCCATACCGAATCCAACAGATGGCTGTGCCTCTTTTCCATCAATCTCATATACCAGATTATCGTATCTTCCTCCACCGCATAAGGTGAAGCCCTCTTTATTCACAAATTCAAATACTGTTTTTGTATAGTAATCCAGGCCACGAACGATTCCGGTGTCAACCTCAAACGGAATCTCAAGCTCTGTCAGAAGTCTCTGAAGCTCCTTAAAATGAGCATCGCATTCTTCACACAGATAATCAATCGTTCTTGGGGCATCCTTTACGATCGCCTTACAGCCCGGCTCCTTACAGTCAATAACACGAAGCGGATTTTTTACCATACGTTCCTTACAGGTATTGCAGAGTCCCTCTTCATGCCCTTTCAAATAGGAGATCAGTGCATCATTGTACACCTTCTTACATTTTGGACATCCGATACTGTTGATATGCAGCTTCGCATCTGACAGACCGATCTGCCTGATGAGAGTTGATACCAGTGTCATAACCTCAACTTCTGCCATTGGATTTGGAGATCCAACAAACTCAACACCGAACTGGTGATGCTGACGAAGTCGTCCGCTTTCCGGCTTCTCATAACGGAATGCCGGTGTGATATAGAACATCTTGACCGGCTGTGGTTCTGCATATAATTTATTCTCAACATAAGCACGGATCGCACCTGCCGTACCTTCCGGCTTCAATGTGATACTTCTTCCACCCTTATCAACAAAGGTGTACATTTCTTTCTGTACTACATCGGTCGTCTCTCCAACACCACGCTGGAACAACACCGTATGCTCAAATACCGGTGTGATCACTTCCTTTATATTGAATTTCTCACACAGATTTCTTGCCATTGCTTCTACCTGTGTACGTGTTCTCATCTTGTCACCGAACCAGTCACTGGTTCCTCTTGGTGCCTGAGTTATCATATTCCATCCTCCATCTATTGTTCATATTTTTATACTATACATCAACTGATCTGTGATTTATAGCTTCCTTTTAAAATTGACTGAACCTCATCTAAAATATCGGTTGTATTTATAATTCTCTGAAATGCGAGAAATACATTCATGTCAAAATGCCGCACTTCATCGATCACCATCAATAATGCAGTCTTTGGTTCAAATGCTTTCCGGTATGCACGATCACTTATGAGCGCGACAAACACATCACATACACGAATGATCCTTGCTCCGATCGGGATCTCATCTCCCTGAAGGCAGAACGGATAACCGGAGCCATCGTAGTTCTCATGATGATACAGGATAATATCCGCAATATCATCTCCGTAGCCTTCTTTTTTTACGATATCCGCTCCAAGCTTCGCATGGAGTCTCACATAACGCATTTCCTCAATCTTCATGGAATTGCCACGACCATAGATATATGGTGTAATACGAAGCTTTCCGATATCATGGATCATTCCGGCAACCGCAATCTTATGGATCTCATCTTCTGACAGCCCCAGTTCTCTGGCAAGCTCCGACGACAACCGGCTGACACACATTCCATGACGGATGGCATCATTCAGATCCTGTTCATAGTATTCAATTTCTTTATCTATGTCTAAGTTTATAACTTTATCTGTCATTTTGCAAACGCCTGCTTTTTTCTGTCAATCATTTCATCAATTCTCGCGATATAATCGTCTACACTCTTACAATTTTCCACACGATCGATTCGGGTTCCTGTAATCATCTCTCCAGTAACCGGATCCGAATCACCTTCCCTGCGGATCAGCTTACTGGAGCTTCCCGCACCGATTCCTATAATGTCTGTCCGTTCCTCCATGATCAGGATATTATAGAGACATTCCAGTCCATGTCTTGCATATCCGACATTTTCCAGATTGCCGGCCATATTCTTCTGTCTGTACAGATAATATGGTGCAAGACCCAGTTCCTCTGCTGCCTGACCGACCAGTGATAACTGCTCGTCCACATCACCTGCAAAGCTGTATTTGTCCATCTCCTGTTTCAGATGTGCTGCCCGTTTGATCGCAAGGGTGTGAACCGTAAGGCTCTCCGGTGCAAGCTTCTTCACTTTTTCCAGCGTCCGCTTCACCATCTCTGCATCTTCACCCGGAAGACCTACGATCAGATCCATATTGATATTATCAAAGCCTGCTTCTCTGGCTCTC
>UMGH01062005.1_pt1 | contig 62741 bp, 52 predicted proteins | sample 1965231 | NCBI WGS metagenome assembly UMGH01 (sample SAMEA4836068, study PRJEB28245) | human gut metagenome | biome: gut microbiome; material: fecal sample | place: Denmark | collected 2008 | reverse complement strand
AAAGTCATTGAAAAAGTGACTAGTGACCAAGTGACTTTTTCTGTGTGAATATTCCTTAACTTATGTACTTATTTATGGTAGCAATTTTGCCACGCTGTTTGCAAGCTTGCTTGGGTTGAAAAGTATAGTATTTATTGAGGTTGTAAATAAGTTTGAATGGGAATTTCTATAGAAGTATTTCAGATTAAGCAAAAATAATTACATTAACACATAAATACAAAGAGATGGTAATACACAAAATAGAAGTTAACAAAACAAATGCACAAAACGTACCACAATTTGTGGTGCGTTTTGTTCACTCTTAACACATAAAGCAATATTTAACACATTACAAGACTATTACAAATATTGCATGTTAATAAAAGCAATATTAGTTATAAGAACTCGTCTTCAACCAGCTTTCCTCATCATTTCTGCTTTTTCCCACCAAACACGCATTTTTCACTACTCAAGACCTTGTTTTGTCCCTCAAAACTTAACACATCCCACCTTCACGGCAAAAAGATATTTATATTACACTGTCAAGTTTGCAAAAGTAAAAGGGCTTTTTCGCAACGAAAACTACCATTAGGAGTGAAAAAGCGCGATATTTTTAGATAAAAACCTCACGCTCAGAACTGAAAATAAAAATTTCACTTCTCTCGCTTAGTCGTTTTTTTAGTTAAAGTGCATCTACAAAAAGTATGGCAGAGAACCGTATGTTGCTTCGGTGAAAGAAAGTGTTTTATCTCTCAAAATCTACACTAAAGCTTTGTTAACACGAATTTTAAAGAAATTAAGAGTGACCGAGTGACCGCTAATTCATTGATAACCAAAGAGATGCGCGGTCACTGGTCACTTGTCACTTTTCAATAGTTGTTCAAAATCCGCATTTTCTGCATGAATTTTGAACAACTACTTTTTTCTAGGCATGAGAGTGCGTGTGTGCGAGATTGGCGGAATGTAGGGCAAGAAGAAAAAAACACCCTTAACACGATTGTAAAAAAGAAACCATGGCTGCAGATGTAAAAATGGAGATGGGACAATTATTTTTTACTCCTAACACTTACGATTTTCCAACCGAAATGCCTTAAAACTATTCCATAATTCCGTTTTTTTAAGGAATAAAACGAACTTTCAAAAAAATTGTACTACAAAAAGGGTTGTTCATTTAGCTTTTAATGCTAATTTTGCCGACAGATTGAAGCGAAGGGATTATCTCATCAAAAGATTTTCCTGAAAAGTCAAACTAGACAATAATAATAATTACAGCTATTATATAAAAAAATCATGAGTGAAAATAGCGTGAAAATTGGACACATTTCGCAGATTATTGGCGCGGTGGTCGATGTTAAGTTCGACATCGAGGGTCAGTCTGCTAAAGATGTCTTACCTCGCATCCACGAAGCACTGGAGGTTACACACCCCGATGGTCGCACCCTTATTATTGAGGTACAGCAACATATTGGCGAGGACACCGTGCGCACCGTGGCTATGGATAACACCGACGGCTTGAGTCGTGGTTTGGAAGTGCGATGCACGGGTGCTCCTATCTCAATGCCTGTGGGCAAGCAGATTAAAGGTCGCATGATGAATGTGACAGGCGACTCGATTGATGGTCTTAAAACCTTAGACCGCTCAGCTGGCACTTACCCCATTCACCGCGAACCGCCTAAGTTCGATGAACTGAAAACGAGTAGCGAAGTACTCTACACGGGTATTAAGGTGATTGACTTGCTCGAACCTTATGCCAAAGGTGGTAAAATTGGTTTGTTCGGTGGTGCTGGTGTGGGCAAAACGGTGCTCATCATGGAGCTGATTAACAACATTGCCAAAGGTCACGATGGTTTCTCGGTGTTTGCTGGTGTGGGCGAACGTACCCGCGAAGGTAACGACTTGCTCCGCGAGATGATTGAAAGCGGGGTTGTGCGTTACGGCAAGGAATTTGAAGAAGCTATGGAACGTGGCGAGTGGGACTTGTCGAAGGTTGACTATAGTGAAGTAGAAAAGAGCCAAGCCACGCTTGTGTACGGACAGATGAATGAGCCTCCTGGCGCACGTTCATCGGTTGCGCTCTCAGGTTTGTCTATCGCTGAGAGTTTCCGCGATGCGGGAGCTAAGGAGGGCAAGACGTCTGACATCCTGTTCTTTATCGATAACATTTTCCGTTTCACGCAAGCTGGTTCTGAGGTTTCTGCCCTTTTGGGTCGTATGCCTTCGGCTGTGGGTTACCAACCTACTTTGGCAAGCGAAATGGGTGCTATGCAAGAGCGTATTACCTCGACCAAGAATGGTTCGATCACCTCAATTCAGGCGGTTTATGTGCCTGCCGATGACTTGACAGACCCTGCACCTGCTACCACCTTTACGCACTTGGACGCTACTACGGTGTTGAGCCGTAAGATTACGGAATTGGGTATTTATCCTGCGGTTGACCCCTTGGATTCTACCTCGCGTATTCTTGATCCCAAGGTGATTGGCGAAGCGCACTATAATTGTGCACAACGCGTAAAGCAGATTTTGCAGAAGTATAAGGAGCTGCAAGATATTATTGCCATTTTGGGTATGGACGAACTCTCAGACGAGGATCGCTTGACGGTGAACCGTGCTCGCCGTGTGCAACGCTTTTTGAGTCAGCCGTTTACGGTTGCCGAGAAGTTTACGGGTGTGCCGGGTGTGATGGTTCCCATTGACGAGGTGATACGCGGTTTCAACATGATTTTGGATGGCGAGGTTGACCATCTGCCCGAACAGGCCTTCTTGAACGTGGGTACGATTGACGAGGCTATTGCTAAGGGTAAAAAACTGTTGGAACAAGCTTAAGTTAGGGTTTTTAAGGTTTTTAGTTTTTTGGGTTGACGCTTTTGTGAGTCAATAACAAAACGAAAATCTAACTAAATCCCTTAAACTTGATAAAACAGACTGAAACATGAAAGTAACCATAGTTTCTCCCGAAAAGACATTGTTCGAGGGTGAGGTAGATGGCATTAAGTTGCCTGGAGCTAAGGGGCGTTTTGAGGTACTGAAAGACCATGCCCCACTCATTTCTACCCTCACTCAGGGAACAGTGGAATGCTTGGGAAACACCCCCTATAAGGTAACTATAAGCGGAGGATTTGTAGAAGTGGCACGCAATGCCGTTTCTGTATGTGTGGAAATGTAACCATGCCTGGGTGAGGCGTGAGTGAAGTTGTGTAATGAAAAAAGTTTCGTTCTACTCTCATTAAAACGCTGGCGTGCCGCATGCACCACACAAATGGTGTGGCAGCTATGGCAGGGTTTTAAGAGAACGATGCGATAGACATACTCCGTTCGCCATAAGAATAAGGATGACGCACGCGGGCTACAGACTCTTGCAGCATCTCTCTCGTCAGTGTGAAAATGTATCTATGAAACTTGATTGTAAAAACGCTTATAAAAACTAACTCACGACAAACATTATACCCTTAAAAAAAGACATGGAGGCATTTGATCGACGCATCAAAAAATCTCTTATTACAAAAGCCATAACCATTTGTGTTACAGCTGCTTTGCTACTCTGTTTTGAACTAATGCTTGCAGGCGCAAATGTGGCGATGCAGCAGGCTCCGCCCGTTGTGTGTGTGGTCATACTACTGATGGTGTGAATGGACTGAGCAGCATGGTTTATAAATGGATTATGAAGGACGGCGGACGACGCGCCATTGGTTTCTACTTAATAGACAAGGTGGTTCGCTTTTTCTTGGTTATTGTCATTGTGCTGATTTACGCCTTGGCTGACCGACGCAACCTTTTGGCTTTTGCCATCAACCTTTTAGTGCTCTATGTGGCTGATGCTGTGACATCGATGATGTTGTATGTTAGCACGGAGCAAAACTTCAATAAAAAGAAATGAATAACCTCATTATTAAATATTTGTGCATCGTAGCATTATTCTTCGGTCAGCTGTTTGCCTTCACGGCATCGGCTAACGAAGCTGCCCCGAAAGCTCAAGAAAAGCCCGACGTGAAAGAAATCGTGTTGGGACACATGAGCGATGCCTATGATTGGCACATTGTTACGTGGAATGGGCATCACGTGTCGATACCGCTACCAGTAATTGTGAAAGGCGAAAATAGCGGTTGGCACGTGTTTAGCTCGGCACGCTTTCACGAAAGCGAAGATGGCACCTACCAAGGCTTTTACTTGAATGAGGAGAAAAACGGCAAGATTTACGAACACACTGCTAATGGTGAGGACGTAAGACCGTGGGACTTTAGCATTACGAAAGACGTGGTTCAGATTTGGATTGTGGTTTTGGTTATGGCTTTTGTCTTTATCGGTTCGGCTCGCTGGTACAAGGACAAAAAACCAAGCGACAAAGCCCCGAAGGGTTTTGTGGGACTGGTTGAAATGTTTGTGATGTCGATTAACGAGGACTTAATCCGTCCCTCGGTAGGCGAAAAACATTACAAAAAGTATGCTCCTTACTTGCTCACCGTCTTTTTCTTTATCTTTATCACGAACCTCTTGGGTTTGATTCCTATCTTCCCTGGTGGTGCCAACATTACGGGCAACATTAACATTACTTTTATACTTGCCATGGGTACGCTCTTGTTGGTGAACCTCTTTGGCAATAAGGAGTATTGGAAGGAAATTCTGTGGCCTCCTGTTCCTACTTGGTTGAAATGCCCCGTGCCAATGATGCCTGTTATTGAGCTTTTTGGCATATTTACAAAACCATTTGCCTTGATGGTACGTTTGTTTGCCAACATGATGGGTGGTCATGCCATCATCTTGTCGCTTACCTGCGTAATCTTTATTACTTGCCAAATCAATGCAGTGATTGGTTCATCGCTGACTTTTGTAAGTTTTGTGATGATGATTTTCATGAACTGCCTCGAACTCTTGGTGGCATTTATCCAAGCTTATGTGTTTACGATGCTGAGCGCCGTGTTTATTGGTTTGGCGCATCCCGAAGCACACGAACACTAATGGGTGGTTCTAAAATTAGAACTACTCTAAGAACGAAACAAATAACAAATTAAACAAACCCATAAAAAAATTTTAAACATTATGACTCTCTTAATCGCATTGTTACAAGCTGCCGCTGGTGCAGCAGGTCTTGCAAAGTTGGGCGCTGGTATTGGTGCCGCTCTCGCTGCTATTGGTGCTGGTCTTGGTATCGGTCGCATTGGTAGTGCTGCTATGGAAGCTATCGCCCGTCAGCCCGAGTCGACTGGTGACATCCGTACCAACATGATCATCATTGCAGCTCTTGTAGAAGGTGTGGCTCTCTTTGCCGTTATCGTCTGCTTGCTCTGCCTCTTCTTGTAATCTCTCTCGGCTGAGTTATATAGTTAAGGTTATAGGGCTACAAGTAGTTCTTTTTGTATTACCCTATAACCTCACTATTTCTCAACCACTATTAAGCAAAAAAAGATTTTATGCAGTCAATCAATCTGCCATCCATATTAACTCCTGACGTGGGCTTGATGTTTTGGATGCTTTTGGCTATTCTTGTGGTGTTTGGCTTAATGGCTAAATTTGGTTTCCCCGTTATTATTAACATGGTGAACGAACGCAAGAATTACATTGACGAATCTCTGCAAAAGGCGCACGAAGCGAACGAGCGTTTGGCAAGCATCGAACAGGAGGGTGAACGCCTTTTGAACGAAGCTCGCGCACGTCAAGCAGAGATTTTAAGTCAGGCCAAAGCTACAAGCGACAGCATCGTGCGCGAAGCACGCGAAAAGGCACAGGAAGAAGGTGCCAAGATGCTGCAAGACGCTAAAGCGCAAATTGCTGCTGAAAAGGAAAATGCCTTGCGCGATATTCGCGAAACTGTGGCTGACCTCTCGGTGGTGATTGCCGAAAAGGTGGTTCGACAAAAACTTGCCAACACCACCGAACAGCAAAAACTCATTGAGCAAATGCTTGACGAGGTTTGCAAAGCCTAATCTAAAAAAGTAGGGTTTAGGAGGGATGTGACGACACAATAATCTCTGTCTCTGAAATTTATCCCCCCAAAAAACAACTATTTTAGAACGTCTACACATTTATAAAAAATAGGAAATAGCTTTATGGATTTAGGCATCGTTTCAACCCGATATGCCAAAGCTTTGCTGCTCTTTGCAGAACAGAACAATGAGGAGGACAGGGTGTATGAAGAGACCTCTGTGTTGGCAGAGACTTTCATTCAGGTTCCTGCGCTGCAACAGGCTATGATTAACCCTGTGTTGACCGAAGCCCAAAAGAAACAGCTGCTCCTCACTGCTGCCTGTGGCAAGAATGCTCCCTCACAGTCGCTCAGCAGGTTTGCCTCGCTCATTATTCATAAAATGCGAGCCGAACTCATGCACCAAGTGGCACTGACCTACGGAACGCTCTACCGCAAAGGCAAGCATATCATTAACAGCAAACTTGTGTTGCCCACAACCATCGACAAGCAACTCATTGAAAAGTTGCAACAAATGGTTGAAAAACGATCGAAGTGCAAAGTTGACTTCCATGTTAAAGAAGATGCCTCTATTCTGGGTGGCTTTATTTTGGAATACGACACTTACCGTTTAGACGCAAGTGTGCGCTCTCAGCTCGCACAATTAAAACGAGAATTGAAGTAAAATTACTTATAAACAGATTAAATGTCCAACAATATAAAACCCAGTGAAGTTAGCGAAGTACTTTTGCGCGAACTTCAGGATATCAACACCGATGTCAAGTTTGAAGAGGTGGGCGTTGTTCTCTCTATTGGCGATGGTGTGGCTCACATCTATGGTCTTACCAACGTTACGGAGAATGAGCTTATCGAATTTGAAAATGGCGTAATGGGTGTTGCCATGAACCTTGAGGAGGACAATGTGGGTGCCGTGTTGCTCGGTTCCTCTGAGGGTATTAAAGAGGGACAAAGCGTGAAGCGTACCACCAAGGTTGCCTCGATTGAGGTTTGCGACGAGATGCTCGGACGTGTTATCGACCCGCTCGGCAACCCTGTTGATGGTGGAAAGGCTATCGAAGGCAAAAAATATTTGATGCCCCTCGACCGCAAAGCACCTGGTGTTATTTATCGTCAACCTGTGACCCAAGCTCTGCAAACGGGTTTGAAGAGTGTCGACTCCATGATTCCTATCGGTCGTGGACAGCGCGAACTTATCATTGGCGACCGCCAAACAGGTAAGACCGCAATTGCTATCGATACCATTATCAACCAAAAGCAAAACTTTGCCAAGGGCGACCCTGTATATTGCATCTACGTGGCTATCGGTCAGAAGGCTTCGACCGTTGCTAACATCGTTAATACGTTGAAGCAGGCTGGAGCCATGGATTATACCATCATTGTGAGTGCTACAGCTGGCGAACCTGCTGCAATGCAGTATTATGCGCCTTTTGCGGGTGCTGCTATTGGCGAATACTTCCGCGATCGTGGTTTGCACGCCTTGGTAGTGTATGACGACCTTTCAAAACAGGCGGTTGCTTACCGCGAAATTTCATTGATTCTGCGTCGTCCTTCAGGTCGTGAGGCTTATCCTGGCGATGTGTTCTACTTGCACTCACGTTTGCTTGAACGTGCTGCTAAAATTAACAATCAGCAAGAGGTTGCCGAAAAGATGAACGACCTTCCTGAATGTTTGAAAGGCGAGGTGAAAGGTGGTGGTTCGCTCACCGCACTCCCTATCATTGAAACACAGGCTGGCGACGTTTCGGCTTACATTCCTACCAACGTAATTTCAATTACCGATGGTCAGATTTATTTGGACACGAACCTCTTTAACCAAGGTTTCCGTCCTGCCATTGACGTGGGTATCTCTGTGAGCCGTGTGGGTGGTGCCGCACAAATTAAGAGTATGAAGAAGGTGGCTGGTACACTGAAAATAGACCAAGCTCAGTATCGCGAACTCGAAGCTTTTGCTAAGTTCTCGTCGGACATGGACCCTGTAACTGCCATGACCATTGACCGCGGTCGTAAGAACAACCAGTTGCTTATTCAGGCTCAATATAGCCCAATGCCCGTTGCCGAACAGGTTGCCATTCTTTATTGTGGCACGCATGGCTTGCTCAAAGATGTGGCTATTGACAAGGTGCGCGATTTTCAAGATACTTTCTTACAGGTTATTCGCACCCAATATGCTGAAACGGTTCTCAACGAATTGGCTAAGGGCAATCTGAGCGAAGAGGTTTGCCACAACATTGAGAAGGTGGCTGCCGACATTGCTGGACAATATAAAGCATAAAGGATATGGCCTCACTGAAAGAAGTTAAAACACGAATTGCATCGGTGAATAGCACACGCAAAATTACGAGTGCTATGAAGATGGTAGCATCTTCAAAACTTCACCATGCGCAGCAGGCAATTGAGAGCATGCGCCCTTACGAGCATCAACTCGCCCACATCATGGCTACTTTTGTTGGCAACATGGAGGGCGAGATTGACACGCCTTATGCCGGCGAGCGCGAAGTAAAGCGTGTGGCCATTGTTCTTTACACCTCTAATTCGTCGCTCTGCGGTGGTTTTAATGCCAATGTTATTAAGGCGTTCAACCACAAGGTGGCTCTTTATCGCGAACAGGGCATTGACATTGTTAAGGTTTTTGCCTTAGGTAAAAAGGCTGCGGATGCTGCTAACAAGGCTGGTTTTAGCATTACGGCAGACTATGCTCCCCTACTCGACCATCCTCAATATGACAAAGCGGCACAGGTGGCTGCTGAAATTATGGAGATGTATGCTAAGGGTGACATTGACCAAGCGGACTTGATTTACCACCACTTTAAGAGTGCTGGTTCACAGGTGTTGACCGAAGAGACTTTCTTGCCCATTAAGTTGCAAATCGAAACGGCTAATGGGGCTAAACAGGAGAATACGGCGGAGCTTGACTTTATTGTGGAACCTTCGAAGGAGGAGATTGTGAGTCAACTCATCCCGAAATCGCTTCACCTTAAACTCTTCACTGCGCTGCTCGACAGTTTGGCAAGCGAACATGCCGCTCGTGTTGTGGCTATGCAAGTGGCTACTGACAACGCTGACGACTTGCTGCGCGAACTCACTTTGGCATATAACAAGAGCCGTCAACAAGCTATTACCAACGAGTTGCTCGACATTGCTGGTGGTAGCATGCAATAAGGTCTTTAAAAAGAGTTTGGGCGATTCAAAAAATGAATGAATATATGTGTTTGTATATTCGTGTTTTTTTGATTGAATTACATCATCCATGGTTCACGCACCCAACTCGGTGATATAAGATAAGCCAGGTATGTAAATAAGGGAGAAAGATCCCGAATTTATATACCTGGCTATTTTTTTGTAGGTGTTCGAATTTGTTTTTTTTATTTTCTACTTACGCAACCGCAGCACTCTAATGCCCACCGATGAGGGATGTTCCTTGAGATATTGCCGAAGCGTTTTGGGTTCTTCAACTACCTTGTGGTGAATGGACGAGGCATTGAGCAAATGCAAACGGTTGTCTTTACCCCACACGGCAAACCCTAAATGCGAATAGTCGATGCCCGCCTTCTTGGTTACTATGGCTATGATATCGCCCGACTGAATGGAGCGCAACTTTTGCTTGGGCAATGCCGTTTGAGTTTCTGACAAATAACATCCATCCGCGCCATTATATTTACGTTCGAGCACGGCTATACTGTCTACCCACTCAGGGTGTTGTTTCAAAAATTTATATTTGTCGGGATGGGTTGTCATGTAAGCATTTTTGATGGTGATGGGCGTTGTGAAATGCGCAGAATCCTTTACTTCTTCCACTAATTGCTTGTTAATATTGTCGTGCATCCACCAAGTAAAGTAGTGCAAACGCGACAGGTATCCATCCATTTTTCCGTGCCAATAACGCAGCGCCATGAGGTTGCGACAATAATCGGCAAAATGGGTTTGCTGCTGTCGTTTTGTCAGTGTTAATGCTAAGGTTGTTTCAACGAGTGTTGTGCAATCCATTTGGCGCAAGTTTACCACTAATTGCTCGGGGTCTGATTTTTCGAGCGTAGCTGCCACATAAGGCACCCCTATAAACTTGCGTGCATAAAACAGCACATCGTTTTCGCCAGGGTTTTCACGAAGCAAAGCCTCAACACGTGCAGAGTCCGTCTGGGTGTAGAGGGTTTGCTGCAACACATCATTTTCCTTCTCCTCAGGGTGTTGCTCAAGGTGGGATTGCGCAATGCCTTGTGAAACGCTTTCTTGCTTTGCACCCCCTTCGGTGGGGTGAACACGATTGCCTACACACGACCCTGTTAGGCAAACAGGAAACAAGGCTGCTATGAGTAAATTATAAATCATGGGGTATTTTTTTATTTTTGGTTTTTTGCAAAGGTATAGAAAATAAAAAAGGTGGCTTTTAAAAAATCTGATTTTTTACATAAATCAAACTTTTTAAAAACCACCCTTATATAAATGTCAGGATGAATTTATTTAATTAAAGACACTGAACGATTGACGAACTTGCTTAAGGCTTCGCCACGGAGCAAGCCATTTTGCAAGAGAGCCAAGTCGATGAGCTGAGCTACCACGGCATTCTGTTTGCCGTATGCTGCCCACACGTCCTTGCGTGCTTGCTCTTGTGCTGTAATGGCTTCGTCACACTGCTTCAGGTCGTTCTTCTCAGCTTCGGTCAAGTCTTCGAGCTTCTTATCCTTCTGCTCTTGCTCAAGAGCTGCATAACGAGCATGTAAGCCCTTCAATTCGCTTTCAATGGGCTGAAGTTTGTCGGCAAGCTGCGTCTTCATGTCAGACAACACATCCTTAACCAAACGGTGGTCTGAATTGAGCACAACGTTATACATGTCGGGCATTTCACCATAGAACGACATGCCTTGCTGATAACGGCTGGCATCCTTCATACGACGCATGTATTCGCTCTGCGTAATAATGACAGGTGTGGCTGTTTCGCCCATGGGGGCAGTTTCTACATGGAACTGCGCTTTGTCCATAGTGGGCAATTCGGCTGTGAACACGCCATTGAGCGAGGCGGCATCTTCTTGGCTGAGTTGGTCTTTAGGCGCATCTTCCTTCTGAATTAAACGGTCGATAACATCGCCATCTACACGACTGAAACGACATTTCTCGAACTTCTGCTCGAGCATGTTTACCATGGCTGTATCGAGCTGACCATCCAACAAAAGCACGCTATAGCCCTTTGCCTTAGCCGTTTCGATGTAGCTATATTGCTCATCCTTATTGGTGGCATAGAGGTAAATGAGGTTGCCATCCTTGTCGGTCTGTGCGTCCTTAATGAGGTCGCGATATTCATCGTAAGTGAAGTATTTGCCTTCAACATCCTTCAACAATGCAAAGTTCTTTGCCTTGTCGTAGAAGTCTTGCTCTGAAAGCATGCCATAGTGAATGAAGAGCTTCAAGTCGTCCCACTTCTGCTCAAAGTCCTTACGGTCTGCCTTGAAGATAGATTGCAAACGGTCGCTTACCTTCTTTGTGATGTAAGTAGATATCTTCTTTACGTTAGCATCGCTCTGCAAATAGCTACGGCTTACGTTCAAGGGGATGTCGGGTGAGTCGATTACACCATGAAGCAAGGTCAAGAAGTCGGGCACGATGTTCTCTACCTGGTCGGTAACAAACACTTGGTTGCAATAAAGCTGAATTTTGTTGCGATGAATGTCTAAGTTGCTCTTGATGCGGGGGAAGTAGAGCACACCAGTTAGGTTAAACGGATAGTCTACGTTCAAATGTATCCAGAACAAGGGTTCGTCGCTCATGGGATAAAGTTCGGTATAGAACTTTTTGTAATCCTCATCCTTCAAAGTTGAAGGAGTCTTGGTCCAAAGTGGTGTAGTGTCGTTAACAATGTTATCCTCGTCGGTGTCAACTTGCTTACCATCTTCCCACTTGGTCTTTTTGCCAAAAGCAATTTCTATGGGCAAGAAGCGACAATACTTGGTGAGCAAACCTTGAATTTTTTCTTTTTCAAGGAACTCTACGCAGTCGTCGGAGATGTGAAGCACAATGTCTGTACCACGGTCTGCTTTGTCGCACGCGTCAATCTCAAATGCAGGCGAACCATCACACGTCCATTTCACACCCTCTGCACCTTCGCGATAGCTATGTGAAAGAATGTCTACTCTGTCGGCTACCATGAATGATGAATAGAAGCCCAAACCAAAGTGTCCGATGATGGCTGAAGCATCGTCTTTATACTTTTCGAGGAAGTCGTTAGCTCCCGAAAAAGCAATTTGGTTGATATATTTGTCAATTTCCTCAGCTGTCATACCAATGCCTCGGTCGCTAATGGTAAGCGTTTTGGCTTCCTTGTCAATGGCAACACGCACGGTCAAATCGCCCAATTCTCCCTTGAAGTCGCCCTTCATGGCAAGTGTTTTGAGCTTTTGGGTTGCATCTACGGCATTGCTAACTATCTCACGCAGAAAAATTTCGTGATCGCTGTAAAGAAATTTCTTAATTACCGGAAAAATGTTCTCGGTGGTTATTCCTATGTTTCCTTTTTGCATAACTCGTTTATATTTTGTTGTTTTGCAAGAGATATAGCAAATAACGTGCCAATTCTTTTATTGTCAGTAGTTATTTTCTTTTTGAAAATCCTTTCTGTAAAAAGAAAGAGCAAGAACATTCGGGATGCTTCTAAAAATAGAATCCCAAATATTCTTGCTCTAAAGTTGTGATGCTGCAAACATGAGTTACACGCTATGTACCTCTGCTTACACCAATTTATTATCTTCGCCTTCGGGGAATACCACTTGAGCTTTAAAGTTTTTAGCTTCTTCGGGCGACATTTGAGCGTATGCCATGATAATGACTTCATCGCCTACCTGAAACATGCGAGCTGCTGCACCATTCAAACAAATGCAACCCGAACCTCGCGGACCAGCAATGATGTAGGTAACTACGCGCTCACCATTCATGTTATTTACCACATGAACTTGCTCGCCTGCCAACATGCCACATGCGTCCATAAGGTCTTGGTCGATGGTGATGCTACCCATGTAGTGCAAGTTGGCTTGCGTCACGGTGGCACAATGAATTTTCGACTTGAGCAGTGTTAACAACATGTTTTATTCCTCTTCTTTATATTTAATATTATCAATCAAACGAACAGGACGCTGACCGCAATACACTGTGATGCAACCTACTATATAAGGAGCATCGTCCCACGAGGTAACAGGCTGCAGGGTAATGCCATTTACAATTTCAAAATACTCCACTTCGAGTCCTTTTGTTGCATTGAGCGCACCAACAACAAGATCGTGAGTTTCAGCCACGGTGTGATTCTTTGCAAAGTCAACACTGGTTTTCAATGCTTGCGAGATGCACACGGCTGTACGCTTTTCAGCTTCGGTGAGGAGGGCATTACGCGAGCTAAGTGCCAAACCACTTTCTTCACGTACGATGGGACAAGGACGCAACTCGATGGGGAGTTTAAGGTCTGCCACCATGGCACGGATTACAGCTATCTGCTGAAAATCTTTTTCACCAAAGTAGGCACGGTCGGGCTGTACCATATAAAAGAGTTTGCTCACAATTTGGCATACGCCATTAAAGTGGCCTGGACGACGAGGACCTTCCATCACCGTGTCGATGGGAGGATAAGAGAAGGTGCGCGTATCGGGTTCAGGATAAACCTCCTCTACACTCGGAGCAAACACATAAGTTGCGCCAAGCGACTCGAGCAACTGACAGTCGGCATCGAGTGTGCGCGGATAATTTTTTAGGTCGTTTTTGTCGTTAAACTGTGTGGGGTTGACAAATACGCTCACCACAGTGACATCGTTTTCGCTTACAGAGCGCTTCACGAGCGAGGCATGTCCTGCATGTAAAGCTCCCATTGTGGGTACCAACCCAATTTTCTTGCCCTCGGCACGTGCTGCGGCGAGTGCTTCTTCGAGGTTGGCTTTTGTATTAAAGACTTTCATTGTTATTTTTGAAAACTTTTTGTCAGTAACATAGGGGCTTTGTTCTTTTAGTTTATACGCAACGCCCCAAATGAGAATGCAAAATAACACAATTCTTAGCAATTATACCGCATTTTATCTCCTTAATCTGTGATTTTTAACGCTGAAGTAGTTAAAATACCATCTTAATACATCATCTTCCCGATTTTTTTGCTAACTTTGCAAGTGTGAGTTGGTGTGTTTCATTGAAAAAATACCTTTTTCATCATGAAAATTGGCAAGAACGAATTTGAAACAACACTGATTTTTTTATGAATTAAGGATGGTAGCACAGGCGCACAGGTATGCGTTGAAAAAGGGTTTTCCTAAAAAAGTGAAGCCATAACACACAAGTGCTCCAACACTTACACGAAAAAGATAATATTATAATAATGTCAAAAAAAGTATTGTTCGTAACCCAGGAGATGACTCCTTATGTGCCCGAAAGCCCTATGGCTGTCGATGGCAGAAAGATGCCGCAAGCCTTGCAAGAAAAGGGTTGTGAAATCCGCACGTTTATGCCCCGTTGGGGAATTATCAACGAGCGTCGTAACCAACTGCATGAGGTAATTCGCCTTTCGGGCATGAACATCATCATTGATGACACGGATCATCCCTTGATTATCAAGGTAGCCTCTATTCAGGCTGCACGCATGCAGGTGTATTTCATCGATAACGATGACTACTTCCACAAGCGCGGCATGTTTGCCGATGGAGATGGCAAGGAATATGAGGACAACATTGAACGCACTGTGTTCTATGCACGCGGTGTGCTCGAAACTGTTAAGAAACTGCGTTGGTGCCCCGACGTTATTTACTGCCAAGGTTGGATTGCTGCCGTAGTGCCTTTCTACATCAAGACGGCTTATCGCGAAGAACCTTCGTTTGCTAACACCAAGGTGGTATGTTCTCTTTATGGTGAAATGCCTAACGCACAACTTACTGAGCGCTTTGCTGAGTGCTTGGAATATCGCAACGCTAATGCCGAAGCTGTGGCTAAGGCTGGTGTTGACTTGACTCAGACTGACAGTTTGGGACGTTTGGCTGTGGCATTTAGCGATGGTATTATCGAAGGCGAAGCTGGCACACAAGACGCTATGCTTGAATATGCCAAAAGCTTGAACATCCCCGTTCTCAACGCGCCTGCCGAAGAGGAAAAGGCTGCTGCCTACAAGGCATTTGTTGAGCAGGTTGCTGGCGAATAAACACACGCTGCACAACTGCACAACACACATATATATATTACACTACTTAAAGCCCATGTGCATTCAGAATTACAGATAACCTATAAAACTCTGAAAGACATGGGCTTTAATTCTATTTAAAGGGTGAGTTTCGAAGTTTTTTGTTTTAAAACAAAACTTCTAACAACATCCTGCTGATATCAAACCACACAAAAAACTTTGCGTAACTGCATGAAAAAAATATTGTTTGCCATCTTACTCGGCACTATACTGACGGCTTGCGACGATGACACTGCCATGATTGGCAATGGACTCATGCCCGACAACGATCGTATCACTGCCATCGACTCGGTGTTTAACATCACAACCACTACTGCTAAACAGGAGGCTGTGTTGGCTAACACAAGCTCGTGCTACTTGGGCAGCATCATCGACCCCGAAATGAACATTCAAACCACATCGGGTTTCCTCACACAGTTCCACTTGCCCGAGGATTTTAAATTTCCCAAAAAGTCACAACTCGTGCTCGATGAAAATGGCGAGGCTAAAGCTGACTCTTGCGACATTCGCATCTACATCGACAATTTCTATGGTGACTCGCTCACCACAATGAAACTCCGCGCACAAGAGTTAAGTCTTAACAACGTGCTCGACGAGGATAAAAAATATTACACCAATCTTAATGCCGATGATTTTATCAATCCTAACGGCATCGACAAGTCTATATCGTACACGGTAAAAGACTTGACACGTCCCGACAAAGAAACCAACGGCATTTCTTACTACCGACAGATTGTGATTAAGTTGCCCAAAGAGTATGGTAAGCAGATTATGGACGATTATTACGCCAATCCGCAACACTTCAAGAACTCTTACACCTTCTTGCACAATGTGTGTCCTGGCTTTAGCATTAAGAGTACGGGTGGTACTGGTGTTATGATTAAGACGGCAATGATGGCAATGAACGTATACTTTCAGTATCATAGCAAAAACGCAGCTGGTAACGATACCATTGTAGATGGTGTGCAGCGCTTTGGCGGTACTGAAGAAGTGTTACAAACCACACACACCAACAATTCTTTCCCCAACAGCCTTACCGAGGATAAGTTGGCAGATATGCCGTGCACCTACGTTAAGTCGCCTGCATGCTACTACACTGAAATGACCTTGCCTGTTGACGAGATTGTGGATGGAAAGGACTTGAATGGTGCTCACTACAACGACAGTGTGAACATTGCACAGCTCATTATCCGTCGTAAAACGGATGAAGGTAGTGCAAACACCTTGCCCGCGCCCAGCCAATTATTATTGGTTCGCAAAAAAGATATTGGCAATTTCTTTGAACAGAACAAAATGCCCAATAGCGAAACGAGCTACTTGAGCACATCTACTTCTGCTCAAAAAAATTATTACTCATACAGCAACATTGCCTCGCTCATCTCCTATTTAAAAGCGGAGCGCGACAAAGGGGCTGGTGTTACACTTGCCGACAATGTAGCAACACGCCGAGCTAAGTATGCTGCATGGGAAGCACAGAACCCCGATTGGAACAAGATGGCGTTGCTCCCCGTTGATGCTATCTACACCAAAACTACAAGTAGCACAGGTGAAACCGTTTACACATTGCGCGAAGTGAAAACGCAATTAGGACTTTCATCCGTACAGTTAGAAGGTGGCAAGAATTCGCCCATCAGCATGCAGGTAACTTACGCTCGTTTCAATAAGTAGAATTTTTTATACTCAAAGCTTTTTATGAAAGTTATGCTTTTTGCGGCGGGACTTGGCACCCGTCTGCGTCCACTCACCGACACCATGCCCAAGGCTATGGTGCCTGTAGCAGGACGTCCGCTTATTGAAATATGTCTGCACCACCTAATTGAACAAGGAGCAAGCGAAGTGGTGGTGAACGTACACCACTTTGCCCAACAAATTATTGACTACGTAAATAGCCACGAATGGCCTATCCCCATACGCATCTCTAACGAAAGCGAGGAATTGCTGAATACAGGAGGGGGCTTGCGTAAGGCTGGCGAACTATTTACTGCCGATGGTCAGCCCATCTTGATTCATAATGTAGACATTCTGAGCAATGCTCCTATCAAGGATTTTTATCAGAACCATCTTTCACACGATGCCACACTGCTTGTGAGCGAACGCAACACGCAACGTTATTTACTCTTTGACGATGATATGCGACTACGCGGTTGGACAAACATTGCTACTGGCGAAGTGCGTAGCCCCTTTGCGAATATCGAACCCGAAAAGTTACATCGCTACGCATTCTCAGGCATTCACATGTTTTCGCCACGCCTCTTCACACGCATGCAGAGCTATCCTAAGGTTTTCCCCATCATGGACTTCTATCTCAATGAATGTGCCAAGGCGGATATTCGCGGATGTGTGCAACCCAACTTGCAACTAATGGATGTGGGCAAGCTGAACACACTGCACGAGGCTGAACACTTTGTGAATGAATTGGGACTATAACGTAGGTAGTCAACATTGTTTTAAGAAAAACACCTTGCAAGCAATATTATGGGACGTAATAAATACTCGCAAAAGGAAATCAACGAAATAAAGCGCTTGTTAGCACTCAAAAATAAGGCAAACCGCTTTGGACAAAAGCAAATTCGACACGAGTTGCGAACAACCTATGAATTTAACATCTCCGACTTTAACGAACCAGGAAAAGCCTTTGGTCCTGATGAGTTAGACGAGGCTGTGCATAGACATGCCATCCACATTTTAGACGAGGCTACCATTGCTAATATGTTGGCAAAACGTGCACGCGACCGTGAACGCGACCGACAATTGGCTGAAGCTGAAGCCGAAGCTACTCCCAAAGACGATGCTGCCGATTGGCAAAAAGCATTAAAGGAATGGGAGGATTGGGAAAATGCGCAGAAATCTTGATATTGAAGTCGTCTAAACTTTTCTGACGAAGTTTAGATTTAAACTTTTATCTCTTCTAAATTCAAATCTTGAACTTCATAAAATTTTAGACGACTTCATTAAAAAAAGAAGGGCTATGTGGGTAGCCATTCTTTAAAAACACTACATCCCCACTCCGTCTGTTTACAATTATCACTATTTTACGGCATCGTTCTAAACCTGAAAAAAAATTTTTAGACCCTGCCTCACCTCTTTTTACAAATTACTATGAAAAAAGTTCTAACCATTCTTTTCTCAGCGCTGTCACTTAGTGCAGCTGCTCAACAAACTCCGCGTAATCAACTCACACCGACTCCTCCTATGGGATGGATGACTTGGAATCTCTTCAAGGGTGATATTAACGAACAACTCATTCGTGAAACAGCCGATGCCATGGTTGAAAACGGACTGAGAGATGCTGGCTATAAATACATCTTTATTGATGACTTGTGGCAAGGTGGACGCGACATGCACAACAACATCATTCCCAATCCTAAAAAATTTCCCTCGGGCATCAAGGCTTTGGCTGACTATGTACACAGCAAAGGCTTGAAGTTGGGCATTTACTCAGATGCAGCACAACTCACCTGTGCAGGTGCTACAGCAAGTTTAGGCTTTGAGGAACAGGATGCACGCACCTTTGCCTCATGGGACATCGACTACTTGAAGTATGACTATTGCAATGCACCCGAGGATAGTGCTACAGCACGTCGTCGCTACAAGCGCATGGCAGATGCTTTGCAAAACAGTGGACGCGACATTGCACTCGGTGTATGCGAATGGGGACAGCGCCAAGCTGAAGAATGGTGCGAGAGCGTAGGTGGCCAACTATGGCGTACCACTTACGATGTGCGCGATATGTGGAAGGACATTGTTCACCAAGGGGGCATGGGCATTCTCGACATTATCAACATCACGGCTCCTTTGGCTCCTTATGCCCGCCACGGTCAATGGCCCGACATGGACATGCTTGTCATCGGACTGAATGGCAACGGCGGTCCCTCAAGCGATTTGGGCGGTGTAGGTTGCACTTATACTGAATATCAAACACAAATGAGCATGTGGTGTATGCTATGCTCTCCCTTGGCACTGACCAACGACTTGCGAAAACTCACGGATGAAGACCGTCGCATCATTCTAAACAAAGAAATCATTGCCATTAACCAAGACAAATTGGGCAAGGCTGCTACCCGCGTAGTCAACGAAAAGGATTACCAAGTTTTTGTACGTCCACTCTCAGGCAATCGGCATGCTGTGGCAGTAATGAACACGGCAGACAAGGCTCAAAAGCTCTCTGTTATTTTCAAAAACATCGGTCTTGATGGCAAATACAAGATGCGCGATGTTTGGCAACACAAAGACATTGCCAAAAAAGCCAACAAATGGAGTGGCAATGTTGATGCGCACGAAACTAAAGTTTGGGTATTAGAATAAACAAACTCAAGTTTCGGATTTAGCAAGTGCGCCCGTCTTGACTAAATCCGAAACTTGAGTAAGCAAATCATATCTCCTCTATGTCATCATCGGATCATACGGAATTTAATCGGACTTTCCGCTTAATTCGTTTCATCCGATGATGTTTTTTTCTTCACCGAACAAAACATCCAACAAATCTAAACCACTATTTATAAATTATATGAAGATACTGCTTTTTTTACTCAGTTTGCTACTTTCGCTGCAACTATCTGCACGCGATAAAATAAAAGTGGCTTGCGTAGGAAACAGCGTAACCTTCGGCTACAATTTGCCCGACCGCGCCACACAAGCCTATCCCGTACGTTTGCAACAAATGCTTGGCGAACGCTACGAAGTGAAAAACTTTGGACACAGTGGTGCCACATTGCTCAATAAGGGTCATAACCCCTACACACGCTTGCCCGAATTTAAAGACGCTGTGCGCTACAAGGCAGACTGGGTTGTTATTCATTTAGGACTGAATGACACTGATCCACGAAATTGGCCACAACACGCCGATGAGTTCGTGGGCGATTATCGCGCACTGATTGACTCCTTTCGCGTGGCAAATCCCAAAGCACGCATTTGGATTTGCTTAATGACGCCCATCTTCCACGACCACCCACGCTTTGACAGCGGCACACGTTTGTGGCATGGCATGATTCAGCAAAAAATTAAGCAAATTGCTGCAACAGCTCATGTCGGACTGATTGACCTTTACACCCCACTCCATAGCCATCCCAACCTCTTCCCCGATGCCCTTCATCCCAATCCTGAGGGTGCAAAGATTTTGGCAGAAACAGTGTATAGCGGCATTACAGGTAATTATGGTGGATTAGCAGTACCTGCCACTTATAGCAACGGCATGGTTCTTCAACGCCAAAGCCCCATAAAGATTTGTGGCACTGCAAATGCAGGCGAACGCGTTTCTGTAAATTTTCACGGCAAAAAGTCAGAAGCCCTTACCGATGCCTTTGGCAAATGGCAAACCACCTTTGCTGCCGAAGAAGCTGGCGGTCCTTACGAACTAAGCATCAAAGCTGCGAGTGGTAAAATAACCTTCAACGATGTTTGGGTAGGCGAAGTTTGGCTTTGCTCAGGTCAATCGAACATGGAACTCAAACTCCATCAAATTAAAACGGCAAAAGAGGACATGGCTGCTGCCGACACTTGCTCACGCATTCACCTTTACAACATGCCCTCAATCATTCCCACTTCTGCCACTGAATGGGATTCGGCTCATCTTGACGCTGTAAACCATTTGCAGTATATTTCAACAGGTACATGGCAACGTGCCAATGCTAAGAATGTGCGCAACTTCTCAGCCATTGGTTTTAACTATGCCCGCATTCTTGCAGACAGTTTACAATGCCACGTAGGCATCATCTCAAATGCCGTGGGCGGTTCGGGTTGCGAAGATTGGATTGACCGCGCTACGCTCGAAGAAGAGTTCCCTGCCATCTTGCGCAACTGGAAACACAACGACTTTATTATGCGATGGGTACGCGAACGTGCAGACTTAAACACACGCAAAGCAACAAACCGTTTACAACGTCATCCCTACGAACCTGCTTACTTGTTCGAAAGTGCCATGCTTCCGCTTCGCAACTACAACATCCGTGGTGTTCTTTGGTACCAAGGCGAATCGAATGCAGATAACGTTGAAGTTCACGAACGCCTCTTCCCCATGCTCGAACAAAGCTGGCGCAAGTTCTTTGGCAACAAGGAGTTACCTTTCTACTTTGTGCAACTTTCATCTATCGGCACACGTCCCTCGTGGCCACACTTCCGCGATAGCCAACGCCGCATGGCTGCATCTTTACCCCACACATGGATGACAGTTTGTAGCGACCTTGGCGACTCACTGGATGTTCATCCCACACACAAGCGCGAAGTGGCAGAACGCTTAGCAGCCTCAGCACTTTGTCACACCTACCACCATCAGGTTGTTCCCTCTGGTCCGCAGTACAAGAATTTTGTGTGCAAGGGCAACACCGTTATTTTACACTTCGACTATGCACAAGGCTTGCACGCAGCCCATGGCAACCAACTCATTGGTTTTGAGTTAGCGGGTGCCGATGGCATGTATCACCCTGCCCAAGCAACCATTGTGGGCAATGAGGTACACTTAACAGCCGATGCCGTTAAGCAACCCCAAGCCGTGCGCTATGGTTGGCAACCCTTTACACGTGCCAATCTTGTAAATGCAGCAAACATCCCCGCCTCAACTTTTAGAGACGAGAAGTTTTAAGGCATCACCCTAACCCTATCAAAAAGGTGGAAGCAGACTCTCTTAAGTTTGCTTCCACCTTTTTTAGTTTTCAAAGCGAATTATTCTTCAAAATCCACACAAGCACGTTCGCCTATATGCTTCATCAGCTCTAAAGCAACAGCCTTGTGTGCAGGGTGTATGCTGTACGCCTTAACATCCTCCAGATTATCGAAAGTTGAATCTAAGCAGATATCCCACTTTTCGTTTTCATTGATGTTAAATCCCACATGCACCTTACGAATAAATGGAATCGTTGCGGGCAAGGCTTCAATACCTTTTTTAAATGCTTCGCGTGCTGCCAAACGTACCTCTGCAGCAACATCATCGCGAAACTTAAACATAACAATGTGTTTGGTCATAACTTTATTGTTTTTAAAAGTCTTATTTTCAGAATAAAGAAAGCAATGTAAAGTCACACAAAAAAAGTTACTCATTCATAGCCCCACAATGTGGGCAACGTCCTTTTTTCGGGATGGACTTTCCGCACACGCCACAAAGCAAGTGCGAAGGCTGATGCACTATGTATTGCCGAATGGCAAATATCCAATACGCCACAAGCAAGGGGTAACCTATATATATAGGTGTAGTAAGTGTAAAAATGAGGTAAAGCACCATGCACACACCTGCCAACGATGCCAAATATGAGAGGTTATCACCCAAGTCGGGCTGTCGTCGAATTTCGTCTACTACAGCTACCCCCACAATGAGCAAGGTCCAAACGGATGCTATGAACAACGCCATAATAAGTGGCAGTTCTGCATTAAACGGATTAAGCGTGGGATGGTAATAAAATTCAACCCATGTGCCAGGAATAAAACGTTGTATGCTGCCATAAAGTGCAGCCGAGCCACTTACACACAGACAAAGCAGAGTTGGATAAAAACTGGGTATGTCGTTGAAGTGTACCATTCTGAATCGCTTGTGCCTGATGCTCTGCACCAACCAAAACAACACAGCCAAGCCAAACACAGACAAGGCATAAACAGAACGACTGTCTGAAAAGTAACTAATAAATTTAGAAATGGGGTCGTCTGGCACAACACGTTCAAGCAAGGTGCTTTCGCGCACCCACCCTTGTGTGAGTTGGTCGCGAGCCACCTTCACCCATACGGAGTCTGTAGTATCGTTGGGTACATACATCACCTTGGCAACAACAAGATTATCGCCATTATCAATGCGCACCGTGTCGTTAAGCAAAGCACCATAGTCGGGCAATCCCTTGAGCGGAGGTGCCGTTTCCACATGGAGTGAATCGGTAGCTTGAAAATTATATCCCGTCCAATAATGATGGCTAATAAAAAAGTTTACAGAGTCCACCGCCCCCTCATTGGCTGCGAGCCAATGGTCAGACTTATTGGGATGCGAATAATAGCATGCCGCCATTAACCAACAGCACGTTACAAGCAAAAAGATGTGGAAAAACTTTTGTTTCATGTTTTTGAGAATTCCTCAAGTTAAAAGAGACACACATACCAAAAGGAGCAAATCGACTTATCTAATTTTGTAGCCTTTTTTTAGGAACAAACTTTTTGATAAGCCAATCTTTCGTCTCCACTTCTCACCAAACGAATAATGCCACAATAGGCAAATCCATTTTTCTGCAAACAATGTTGCATAATGTGATTGTCGCGATGCGTATCTATACGGATGTTGTTACATTGGCAAAGGGCATAATTCATAACTGCAGCAAACACGCCACGCACCTTGCCCGCACTTGCCAAACGATGAATAACCACATAAGGCTGTTCATCATCCACCCAATGTCCTCCCTCAATTTCGGCATACGAATCGTCGGGTCCATCAAGCAAGGCAAAGTATGCCACAACTTGCCCATGGTCTTTGCAAATGTGTGCCACCCCACTCTCAATGTCAGCAAGCAAAGTGCCACAATCAGGATAGCCATTCGTCCATTGGTTCGGATTGCCATCAGCCTGCATAATGTGGCGTGCACATGCCATCACCTGTTCAATGGCCTCAACATCGGCTATTTGGGCTTTCACAATTTCCATTATTTCTTCAAAACTTTCATTTCACAATTTCTACAGTCAAACTGCAAGGGGAAAGTACGTCCATCAGGCAAACGCAAGGCAAGACTGCGAGGCGAGTTTTTCACCTTTTTCAAGCAAATGCCTAAAGCATGTCTTATGCAATGTTTACAAGTCATCACAGGCACTTCGCCTTGCGGTTCCTTCAGTTCAAATGCAGGAGCAATCACCCCCACACCATGTTCCGCATAAAACGCCTGAGCCAAATGGTTCGCAACGTTGGCATTAAAAGCCAATTCCTTAGGGAGCAATTTTTGCAAAGCCTCATGCTTTATTTGTCCTGCACGGTCGCGCTCGTAACAAGTTTGATGGTCAGCCAGCAAACGCTCACACACCTTACGTCGCCATTCTGTCAATACCGAAGCTGGAATAAACCGCTCACCCTTTACGTCAATCGTCACCGATTGTGCCACAAAAGGCGTATCCCCTAATTTCGACAACTGACGCGTAATAGCTTCACGCTGCGCAGAACGTGCTTCTTCGTGCGGATAGTCAAACTGCAAAGTTACATGACAGCCACTTTCGTCTGCCATATCAAGTGCATACCCTTCAACCAATTCACGCAAGGTGATGTGCGCAGCCAAGGTGCGTTTTGCCGTAGCTTTAGCAAGTGCCTTGTCAAAGGCAAAGTCTAAACTACGGTGCAACACAGTGCCCACGCGCAGTCGGGGCATTGTGGCAGGAAAAACATTACGCCCTTCCACCTTGTTAACTCTAAAGCCTTGCAACGTACCCTCCTCATCCACATAACAAAGTCCATCGCCCGCAGTAAGTGGCGCAGCCAATGTGCGCGAAGCTTCAAAACCAAAAGAACGTCGATCCGTGCGCCCCACCTTTCCCACTACAACACCTACCGCCTTGGGCGTAGCAAACGAATGTATGGGCTTGGGCGTACGGCCATGCAAAAAGTATTCAGTAAAACCGCGGTTAAACGAACGGTCTACGTTGGGTTGAAAGGTAATGTGCGATGCACCATACGAAGCACGCACATAATCATCAGCCCTACGACTCAACACCTCGTCAATACGCTGCCTATACCAAGCCGTCACATTCTTCACATAGTCAGCATCTTTTAATCGACCCTCTATTTTAAACGACCGAACGCCCGCATCCATCATCTCCTCAAGTCCATGCGTACGATTCATGTCTTTAAGCGAGAGCAAATGCTTGTTTTTTACCAAGACGTCGCCATTCTCGTCAATCAAGTCGAAAGCCAAACGACAGAATTGTGCACAACAACCTCGGTTCGCTGAACGGCTGAAACAATATTGCGAAGCATAACAACGTCCGCTATAGCTCACACAGAGCGCACCATGCACAAAAGCTTCAATGGGAACACGCACACTTTGGGCAATTTCACGAGTTTGGTCGATAGACATCTCGCGTGCCAACACAATTTGTCTAAAACCTGCTGCCTCAAGCCATTGTGCCTTTTGGGGGGTGCAGTTATCCATTTGTGTTGAAGCATGCAAAGCAATCGGGGGAAGGTTCATTTTCAACAAAGCCAAATCCTGCACAATGAGCGCATCCACCCCCACTTCATAGAGTTTCCACACCAAAGCCTCGGCTTCTGTTAGTTCCGAATCCCAAAGAATCGTATTAAGCGTAACATAAACGCGAGCACCATACAGATGTGCAAAAACACAAAGCGCTGCAATATCTTCAACCGAATTGCCTGCAGCCAAACGTGCTCCAAAACTGGGACCACCAATATACACTGCATCTGCACCATGCAATATAGCTTCTTTACCAATTTCAGCATTACGGGCAGGAGCAAGCAGTTCTATTTTATGTATTTTTTTATTCAATGCCATTTTTATTGTGTTGGTACGCAAAAGAGTTGAAGTCGTCTAAACTTTTATGAAGTTCAAGATTTGCCTTTATTTTTGAAGCGATTTTGCATAAGATAGGCTGCACCTCAGCAAAAATCTCAAGCAAGCTTGGCTTTTTGCATTCGGTTTGCACTGTCTTTGGAATTGAAGAGGGAGTGTAGCGAGCTACACGACCGATGAGATGTCAAAAAGCGGTCAAAAAGAAAGGTAAAGATTGAATTTAGAAGAGATAAAAGTTTAATATAATCTTCGCCAGAAAAGTTTAGACGACTTCGTTATGCAAAAATAGCGATTTTATAGCACGAGGGCAAACGTTCGCAAAGTTTTCAACTACAAAAGTTTTAACAGCGTTCTAATCCTCATTTGTATAGATTCAAGATAGATGGGCTGCTAGGATTGCACTTCTATCTTGAATCTATAGAACATGGACCATCAATTTATATACAGACGGACCTTATAACCGACTTTTATTTGGATAATACCTCTTACATTTGAGTCTTTGGGAGAATCCCTAACTTTGGGGAAAGGGGAGATTATGCCCATACCTGAGCAATTGCAAGGGTTTTAACCATACAAAGCGCATGAACGCACGGTAAAAACATCAATAAGAGAACAAAGGGTTGCGTCTGCTAATTTAAGGCTTATGATTCGCATTGTTTTAAAGTTGCGTGGCTTGTCAAATACAAAAGTTTTCCAGTAGCTCGAAATATGAGGGTGAAAGAAAAATATTGGAAAAATCAGGTTGACAAAATTTGCATAATAAATAAACTTTGTCTACTTTTGCCGTTGAACCAAGAAATGTAATATGGACTTTTCAAAAAGATTAAAAACGGCTCGTCAGCTGCGCGGATTCAGTATGGCTGATTTGGTGGGGCGTTTGAGCGTTCCGTTGAGTCGTCAAAGTATAGCCAAATATGAGGCGGGGGACATGTATCCCTCGCCGAGTGTGGCAGAAGCCCTATGCAAGGCACTTGATGTCAGTTGGGAGATGCTGAGCGGCGAAAAACAGTTTCAGTTTTCTTTGTTTCAGCTGCGTACGGGTGCAGGCGGTGAAGTCGATCCGGAGTTGCTCGAACGCTATGAAGAACTGACCCGTCTTTGGCTGGATGGCTATCTTCTTCAGGAAGAAAACGCGAGGATGACTTCTTCGTTTGAGAACCCGTTGAAAGGCAATAAGGTGGAAACGAAGGAGGACGTCGAACGCGTTGCAGAAGAATTGCGTGTAGCATGGAATCTGGGAAGCGGATTGATTCCTCATTTTCTCCGTTTGCTAGAGCGGAAAGGGATTCATATTCTTGACACTCCCCTTCCGGAGAAGGTCTATGGCACCAGCACTTGGGCCGATGGGCGCTATCCGCTGATGATTCTCACGATGGATCCCAAGGTGACCACCACGGAGCGTCTGCGTTTCACTGCAGCCCATGAGTTGGGGCATTTGTTGCTCGATTTGCCCAATGATGCACCCATAAAGTGTGTCGAACGGTTTTGCAATCAGTTTGCAGGTTGCTTGCTCATTCCCCCAGAAACCCTACGCGAAGAACTCGGCACCCAACGAGACTTCCTGACCATAGAGGAACTTTCCGACCTGCATGTTCAGTATGGTGTGTCCGTTGCAGCCATTGTTCATGAGGCTTTCGATTTGGACATCATCTTTCGCAACGTCTATGATTTTCTCTTTGAGGAATATATAAAGAAAAATACGCTTGAAGTGGGATGGGGCACATATCCCCTTCCCGAAACGCTTGGGCGCGAACAAAGAATTAAATCAATAACCCATCATAAGAATCATTTGTTATGAATTTTGAACAATTTACCCATTTGTATCCTCTGAGCAAGACCTTGCGTTTTGAACTGAGACCTGTGGGCGCAACGCTCGCTAAAATCAAGGAAGGTGGTTTCCTGGAAAATGACAATCACCGCGCGGAAAGCTACAAGAAGGTGAAGAAACTCATCGATGAATACCATAAGCACTTTATCGAGCAGGCCCTTGGCGATTTTTCTCTGACGGAAAACGAAACTGAAGGATCCAAGTGCTTGAACAGCTATTTGGAAACGTATATCCAGCTCTATCGGTCCTCCAGAATTGAAGATGCTGAAAAGAAGGCTTTCGAAAAGGTGCAGGCAGAGATGCGCAAGTTTATAGCTAAAACGTTGAAAGGCAGTGAAGCATACAAACGTTTGTTTAAGCAGGAACTGATCAAGGAGGATTTGACAGCTTTTTTGCGAACGCATGGTGGAACGGTTGCCGATGAGGAGCTTGTGGAGGAATTCAAGAATTTCACTACATACTTCACGGGTTTTTATGAAAACCGTGAAAACATGTATAGCGAGGAGGAGAAGTCGACGGCCATCTCCTATCGCTTGGTCAATGAAAATCTGCCGAAGTTCGTCGACAACATGGCAGCCTTTGCCATTATTGCGCAGGTGCCTGAAGTTCGCGCTATGCTTGATGTGATGCAGAAAGATCTGGGTGCAGAACTCGATGGTACGACCATCGATGAACTGTTCACTTTGCCGTTTTTCAACAAGGTGTTGACGCAGAAGCAAATCGCAGTCTACAATGCTGTTATTGGCGGCAAAGTCAGCGATTCGCATTCAAAGGGAGAATCGCACATCAAGGGTATCAACCAGATTGTAAATCTCTATAATCAGCAGCACAAGGATGCACGTCTGCCCAAATTGAAAATGCTCTATAAACAGATACTGAGCGATCGCGAAGCCCTGTCGTGGCTTCCCGAAAAGTTTGATAAGGATGCAGATTTGCTGAAAGCCATCCACGATGGCTATGAACGCTTGGCTTCGGACGGGGTGCTAGAGAATCTTCGAACTTTGCTCGAGTCCATGGCAGACTATCAGGCAGAAGGCATCTTCATCACCAATGACCAGCAGTTGACGCGCATATCCCAGAAGATGTTCGGCGAATGGAGCTTTATCTCCGAAGCAATCCTATGTGCTTTGAAGAAGGACGTTCCCCAGAAAAGAAACGAATGCGACGAAAAGTATGAAGAGCGTATTGACAAGATGCTCAAGAATCACGGTGGGTTCAGCATTCGCTTTATTGATGATTGTGTGGCAGCTTATGTGAACACACTCGACGATGAGGAGCAGAAGAAGCGTTTTATCCCTACGGTGGAAGCTTATTTCGCCACATTGGGTGCCTTTGACACAGAGGAAGAACAAACCGTCAATTTCTTCTCCCGTATCCAAAATGCGCGTGATGCGCTTCAAGGATTGCTTGATTCTGCTTATCCTGAGGGAAGAGCCTTGATTCAGGACAAGGAGAATGGTGCGTTGCTGAAGGAATTGCTTGATGCCATCCTTGCCCTTATGCATTTTGTGAAACCGCTACTCGGAAAGAACGAAAACGGAAAGGATGAACGCTTCTATGGCGAGCTGATGCAGATCTGGGACGAATTCGATTCGTTCGTGCCTCTCTATAACATGTCAAGAAACTATCTGACACAGAAGCCTTATTCTGAAGAGAAATATAAACTCAATTTCGAAAATTCGCAGCTTCTCAAAGGATGGGATTTGAACAAGGAAGCGGATAACACATCCATCATCCTTCGAAAGGATGGACTGTTTTATCTGGCCATCATGAACAAGAAGCACAACAAACTCTTCGCCAGGGAACTGCCTACAGATGGGGATTGCTATGAAAAAATGGATTACAAGCTTTTGCCTGGCCCCAACAAGATGTTTCCGAAGGTGTTCTTCTCCAAATCGAGAAAAGCTGAATTTGCTCCGAGTGAGCACATCATGGACATTTATAAAAAAGGGTCCTTCAAGAAGGGGGAAACCTTCAATCTGCAGGATTGTCATGACCTGATTGACTTTTTCAAGGCTTCGATTCTGAAACATGAGGATTGGAGACAATTTGAATTCAAATTTTCAGAAACCGAACAGTACGATGATATCAGTGGCTTCTATCGTGAAGTGGAAGCGCAAGGTTATAAGGTGACTTTCCGTCAGGTTTCAGTTTCCTACATCGACAGATTGGTCAACGAGGGTAAGCTCTATTTGTTCCAGATTTACAACAAGGACTTCTCTTCTTATAGTAAAGGAACACCCAATATGCACACCTTGTATTGGAGAGCCTTGTTTGATGAACGGAATCTGTCGGATGTTGTCTACAAACTGAATGGAGAGGCAGAAGTTTTCTATCGAAAGAAGAGTATTGAAGCGCATCCGACTCATCCTGCTAATCGTCCGATAAAGAACAAGAACAAACTGAACGACAAGGAGAAAAGCCTTTTTGCTTACGATTTGATCAAGGACCGCAGATACAGTGAAGACAAATTTTCACTGCATGTGCCCATTACGATGAATTTCAAGAGTGTTGGAGGGCCGAATATCAATGATGATGTCGTTGAATTCTTGAGAACTAACGAGAATCTTCATTTCATCGGCATCGACCGCGGAGAACGTCATCTGCTATATCTCACCGTGATTGACAGTCATGGTCATATCCTCGAGCAGCGCACGCTCAACGATGTAGTCAACAACTATCAAGGCAAGGACTATCATACGGACTATCACGACTTGCTTGAAACTCGCGAACGGCAACGTCAGGAGGCACGTTCCAGCTGGAAGGCCATTGAGAACATCAAGGACTTGAAAGAAGGCTATCTTGCACAAGTGGTCCATCAGATTGCGCAGTTGATGGTCAAATATCATGCCATTGTCGTGTTGGAAGATCTCAATGGCGGATTCATGCGTGGACGACAAAAGGTCGAGCGTTCTGTCTATCAGCAATTTGAGAAGAAACTCATCGACAAACTCAACTATTTGGTTGACAAAAAAACGGATGCTCATGCTCCCGGTGGTTTGATGAATGCCTATCAGCTGGCCAATCAGTTTAAAAGTTTCAAGAGCATGGGACGTCAATCGGGCTTTATCTTCTACATCCCCGCATGGAACACATCGAAGATTGACCCTGTGACGGGATTCACCAATCTTTTCGACACGCGCTATAAGAATGTGCATGATGCCCAGCAGTTCTTCAGCGCGTTCAAGAGCATACGCTACAATGAGACAGCCGACCGCTTCGAATTCAAGTTTTCTTACTCTGATTTCACCCGGAAGGCTGAGGGAAGTCGGACGGATTGGACCGTGTGTACTTATGGCACCCGTATCAAGACGTTCCGCGACCCACAGAAGAACAATGAATGGACCAGTAAGGAGGTCGTGCTGACCGAAGAATTCAAGAAGTTCTTTGCAGCCTACCATGTGGACATCCATTCCAATTTGAAGGATTCGATTGCCGCCCACGACGAGAAGGCTTTTTTCGAGCAGCTGTTGGCCTTGATGAGACTGACACTTCAAATCCGCAACAGCAAGAGCGGTACGGATGTCGATTATCTGCTTTCTCCTGTAGCCGATGAAAATGGCGTGTTCTTCGATAGCCGTTCCTGCGGAAACAGTTTGCCGCAGGATGCTGACGCCAACGGTGCATACAATATTGCCCGAAAGGGCTTGATGCTTGTGCGCCAAATGCGGGAGGCAAAGGACTTGAAGAAATTCAAGGCTGACATGACGAACCGTAACTGGCTGAAGTTTGCGCAGGAAAAGCCTTATCTGAATGACTGACTATATAGCGATCTCTGAGCTGAATGACTTTATCTTCTGTCCGTATTCCATCTACCTCCACGGAGTGTATATGGGTACGGACGAAGATCTCTACAAAGCCACTCCGCAAACCCGCGGCAGCATAGCTCATCAAGGGGTTGACAGGAAAATGTCGAGCCATCGAAGTGATTATATCATGGCTTTGCCTGTTATCAGTGAAAAACTGGGGCTTTACGGGAAAATTGATGTCTATCGGAAGGATCGAGAATTGTTGGTGGAACGGAAATATCAGCTAAAGCAAATCTTCCGTGGGCAAATCTATCAGCTTTGGGCGCAATTCTTTTGCCTGACGGAAATGGGCTATAGTGTGCGGCAATTGGCATTCTATGAGATTTCGACCAACAAACTAATTCCCGTTGCCGTTCCACAGAAGGAAGACGAGGAGGAGTTCGCAACGTTCTTGCAGAAATTCCGTTCGTTCGACCCAACATCAACCCCCTTTCGCATCAATCCCAACAAATGCGCTCATTGCATCTATTGTAACCTTTGCGATAAAACCGATTCTGCCAATGTTTACACATAAAGACATCGATATGCGCACCATCTTTGTGGTCAATTGCATGGACCATGACCGCGCCATGCGCGTTTCGGCAGGTGAGTTAATGCTGGAAGAAAAGAATGGAGATGGGAAGAAGGTGCTGACCAAATTCCCGTTTCAGAAGATTCTGGCGCTGTTCATCATTGGGCATATCACCGTGACCACTCCGCTCATCGAGAAATGCAAGAAGTTCGGTGTGGCGCTCATTGTCGTCAAACCCAATTTGCGTCCGGTGTTCTACTATGCGGATTCTGCTGAAGCCAATTATTTGCTTCGTCGCCATCAGTTCGAATATTCACCTGATGACCTGACGATTGCAAAGGCGCTAATGCGAAACAAGTTTGCCAATCAACGGGCTGTGTTGGAGCGAACCCGCCGAAAAGATGAGCTGACGGTTGCTGCTATGAACCTTTGCCGTGAGGCTTTGGGCGAAGCGGAGACCATCAGTGACTATAATCAACTTATGGGATTGGAGGGAAAGGTGGCAAAAAGCTTCTTTTCTGCCTATTTCCAGCATCTCAATTGGCAAGGACGAAAACCGCGTACGAAGTGTGATCCGCTGAATGTCTCTCTCGATATGGGGTATACCATTCTCTTTAATTTCATGGAATGCTTCATCCATATGTTCGGGTTTGATCTCTATGTTGGTGTTTATCATCGCCTTTGGTTCAAACGTAAATCGCTGGTGTGCGATTTGATGGAGCCATTCCGTTCCATCATTGACCATGCCACAGCGCTTGCATTCAACCGTAAGCAATTCTCAACGTCTCATTTTGAATTAAGCAAACAGGAATACCGACTGAAGCACGAATACACCGCTACTTACTATAAGGTGTATTGTGACGCGTTGATTGCCCGTAAAACGGAAATCTTCCGTTATGTGCAGCAATACTATCGTTGCTTCATGGGGCGCAAATCTGTTTCATACTATCCCTCATTCGATTTCTGATGGTAATTATAAGCTATGACATCGCCGACGACAAGATTCGTTCCCATTTCTCCAAAATGCTGCAGAAGCATGGAGCAATTCGTTTGCAGTTCTCAGTGTATGAATTGCGAAATACGAAGCGAATCATGGATAATCTTGTTGTCCGCATTGAGGACTTTTCCAAACAATTTACGCCGGCAGATAGCGTGATAATCTTTGATGTGGAAAGTTCGCATCTTACGAAATATGGGAACGCTATCCATCGTGACCAACCTATCGTGTACTTGTAACTTTGCAAACCGAAGTCTCTGCAAATGCTGATGATACTATATATTTTCCTGATTTTCAGCTGATTATGCGTCGTAAAGTTGATGGTTAGCTGATATGGGGGGAAGAATAATGTTTTTTCCTTTCTTGAAAATATAGCTAGAAGTAAAGGGATTTTTGTATTTTTGCAATCAAATAGAGTCTATACAGCTCTTTAAATTTCTACTATTGTAGATTCCTTGTTGATGCGCTCAATAAGTGGTGGGTCTATACAGCTCTTTAAATTTCTACTATTGTAGATGAACGTCAGACATTCGCCGGATCGTGGGGAGTCTATACAGCTCTTTAAATTTCTACTATTGTAGATGCCTATAGGCCGCAAAGGTTTAACGCCGTCTATACAGCTCTTTAAATTTCTACTATTGTAGATACTAAAGAACAATACGACTACCGCAGAAAGGTCTATACAGCTCTTTAAATTTCTACTATTGTAGATAAGACATTGCTGCAATGGCAAGGCATAGTCTATACAGCTCTTTAAATTTCTACTATTGTAGATAAACAAATAGCTCACCCACTTCGGCACGACGTCTATACAGCTCTTTAAATTTCTACTATTGTAGATGTATGTATGAATTTATGTATACCTTTGCTTTGTCTATACAGCTCTTTAAATTTCTACTATTGTAGATTATCTCTTGCGCTCCTATATATATAAGCCGTCTATACAGCTCTTTAAATTTCTACTATTGTAGATGGCATTGAGCCGATGGACGAGGACAGCAGTCTATACAGCTCTTTAAATTTCTACTATTGTAGATAACAAAAAAATGATATATAAATCTATATGTCTATACAGCTCTTTAAATTTCTACTATTGTAGATGGGGCTTTCGCTCTGGCTTATAATATGTCTATACAGCTCTTTAAATTTCTACTATTGTAGATTTAGACGTAATGGAAACGCGAGTAAGGCAGTCTATACAGCTCTTTAAATTTCTACTATTGTAGATTATGCTTTTTATTTGCATATTGTATGCTTGTCTATACAGCTCTTTAAATTTCTACTATTGTAGATCAATCAACAAACTTTTACTTTTACCGGGTCTATACAGCTCTTTAAATTTCTACTATTGTAGATGCAAGGTATTGGTCACTCAAGAAACAAGTCTATACAGCTCTTTAAATTTCTACTATTGTAGATCGGATGATAATTTATTCGCAATTCCTTGGTCTATACAGCTCTTTAAATTTCTACTATTGTAGATATGGTTCGGATGCCTCTAATAATTTCACGTCTATACAGCTCTTTAAATTTCTACTATTGTAGATTAAGTTTAAAAAGTTCTTCGTACCTTTGTCTATACAGCTCTTTAAATTTCTACTATTGTAGATGCTTTCAAGAACTCGCAATTTTGATAAGTCTATACAGCTCTTTAAATTTCTACTATTGTAGATGAATTGGCAATAACCGCGCCGCAGGTCTGTCTATACAGCTCTTTAAATTTCTACTATTGTAGATTCGAATACTCTACCATTTTCTACGAAAGTCTATACAGCTCTTTAAATTTCTACTATTGTAGATCAAAACGTATCACTTCGGGCGGATCAAGGTCTATACAGCTCTTTAAATTTCTACTATTGTAGATGGGCAGATCTTTTTACGTCGCTTTACCATGTCTATACGGCTCATTAAATTTCTACTATTGTAGATAAAGCTTACTATCAGCAGAGACAGTATGTCTATACGGCTCATTAAATTTCTACTATTGTAGATAGAAAACGGAATTGCTGACGCGTCAGAGCAGTCTATACGGCTCATTAAATTTCTACTATTGTAGATTCGTATGTATAGCAGCGTGAACAGCTTTGTCTATACGGCTCATTAAATTTCTACTATTGTAGATCCCAGCCGTGGGTTGTCCTTTATCAGCTGTCTATACGGCTCATTAAATTTCTACTATTGTAGATACGACAGCACACCGCAATCTATGAGTTCGTCTATACGGCTCATTAAATTTCTACTATTGTAGATTTCGGCGGTAATGCGAATTATGGTGCGTGTCTATACGGCTCTTTAAATTTCTACTATTGTAGATTTACTTATCGCTCTTGCCATACGCCTCACGTCTATACGGCTCTTTAAATTTCTACTATTCCTTAAATTAGCAGACTCAAATGAAATAAGCCTCAAATCCGCAACCAAACCCTTCAACGTTCTTCTTGCGTGTACACGTCCACTCGTTACTGAATTTGCAGATAATTAGAACTGAAATCCCCACTTCAGCCCACAGCATCCCCTTACCCCACAATGCGACTCCTCCACGATTTCCTCAGAACATGAACCACAATCAGCTCTGAAACGATTGATAGTGAACCCTTTCTGTTCAAATCTCTCAAAGAATCTCTTCAGCGTGTCCTTCTGATGGAAACGAACATTTGTGTTGCCATCGCTATTCTCAATGCCAACAATCAAGTCGCCAATAACCGCTACACCAGGGCGATAACCGGAAAACTCTTTACTAACCCACATTTACTGCAAATTACAGAAATAGCCTAAAAAATGTTTGTATGGTAAATAACTTATACCTAACTTTGCACAGATGTGGTGGTGCGACATCAACCTTAAGCACGTAAATCATAAACGCCACAGACACTCCAACACATAATTAAAACAACGAATGTCTCTACTCGAAAATAAAAAAGCAGCATACCAAACATTGGGATGCAAACTCAACTTTGCTGAAACTTCGTCTCTGCGCGACCAAATGGAGCGTGAAGGCGTACAAACGGTTCAGAAAGGCGAAAAAGCTGATATCTGCATTGTCAACACTTGCTCTGTTACCGATGTGGCTGACCATAAATGCCGACAAGCTATTCACCGCTTTACACGCGAACACCCTGGTGCTTTTGTAGTGGTGATGGGTTGCTATGCACAGCTCAAAGCCAACGAAATTGCTACGTTCCCAGGGGTCGACTTAGTGTTGGGCATGGAACAGAAGGGCGATGTGATGCAATATATTGAAGAACGCTTGGCACAAAAAATGGCGCTCGAAGGTGGCGATGCTTGCCACGAAGCTATCAGTGTGCCTACAAAGGACATTCGCACATTTGTACCCTCGTGCTCACGTGGCGATCGCACCCGCTATTTTTTGAAAGTGCAAGACGGCTGCAACTATTATTGCACCTATTGCACCATTCCCATTGCCCGCGGACGCTCACGCAATGGCAGCATTGCCTCATTGGTAAAACAAGCCGAACAGGTGGCTGCTGAAGGGGGTAAGGAAATTGTGTTGACGGGTGTAAACACGGGTGACTTTGGACGCTCTACAGGCGAAACCTTTATTGAACTTATCAAGGCACTCGATCAAGTTGAAGGCATTGAGCGTTATCGCATCTCAAGCATCGAACCCAATTTGCTAACCGATGAGATCATTGAGTTCTGTGCCCAGTCACGTGCCTTTATGCCCCACTTCCACATTCCCTTGCAATGTGGTAGCGACACCGTGCTCAAACTCATGCACCGCCATTACGACACGGCACTCTTTGCCAGCAAAATCAAACGCATCAAAGAGATTATGCCCGATGCCTTTATTGGGGTAGACGTTATTGTGGGTATGCGTGGCGAAACAGACGAATGCTTTGAAGAGGCTTACCAATTCATAAAAGGACTGGATATCTCGCAGTTGCACGTGTTTAGCTATAGCGAGCGTCCTGGCACCAAAGCGCTCGAAATTCCCTATGTGGTTTCGCCTCAAACCAAACATGCACGTAGCCAGCGTTTGTTAGCCCTTTCCGAGGAAAAGCGTCAGGCACATTATGCTAAATTCATGGGCACCGAACGTCCCGTGTTATGGGAACACACACGCGAAGGCGAACCCATGCAAGGTTTTACCGACAATTACATCCGCGTGAAACAAACTTTGGGCGCTTGCACAGCAGATAACACCGTAACCTCTGTGGTATTGGGCAATTTTGACGAAAAAGGCGAATGCCTCATGGCTAAAAACTAAGCAACAATGATAAAGACAGACAAAATTGCAGTAGTCATTCTTAATTGGAACGGACGCGACATGATGCGCCGTTTCCTGCCCTCGGTTGTAAAGAACTCACAACCCGAAGGCTGTGTTATTGTAGCCGATAATGGGTCGACCGATGGTTCACTGCAAATGCTCACTCAGGAATTTCCCGAAGTACTACAACTGCCATTGCCCCAAAACTATGGCTTTGCTGAAGGCTACAACCAAGCATTCAAGCAAATCGACGCTCCTTATTATTTGTTGCTAAACTCTGATGTTGAGGTGCCCGAACATTGGCTCACCCCCTTATTGGCTTATATGGAAGCGCATCCCGAAACGGCAGCCTGTCAGCCCAAATTGCTGAGCCAAAAGGACAAGACGATGTTTGAATATGCGGGTGGAGCAGGTGGCTTTATGGATGCTTATGGCTACCCCTTTTGCCGAGGACGCATCTTTGCCGACGTTGAGTATGATCAAGGTCAATACGACACCATCCGTCCGCTGCTTTGGGCTACAGGAGCTGCTTTAATGGTAAGACGCGAAGATTGGCAAAGCAGTGGTGGACTTGATGCTCGCTTTTTTGCTCACATGGAGGAGATTGACCTGTGTTGGCGTTTGCGAGCTCGTGGACGTGGCATAGTATGTGTTCCCCAAAGCAAGGCTTACCATGTAGGAGGTGGCACACTCGATGCTGGCAATCCGCGTAAAACCTTCTTAAACTTCAGAAACAATTTGCTGATGCTCTACAAAAACTTGCCCGAAGATGAGCTGAACCGCGTAATGCGTGTGCGCAAAGCCTTAGACTGGGTAGCTGCATTGAAGTTTCTGTTAACAGGCGATGTCAAGAATTTTAAGGCGGTAATGAAGGCTCGCAAAGAATTTGCACGTATGCGCCCCGACTTCGAAAAAGACCGCAAGCACAATTTGCAGCAAGTTGTTAATGGCGGAAAAAATATTGAAGGTCGCATCAACCGCAGCATCTTGTGGCTGTATTATTGCGGTAACAAAAAATTTAGCCAATTAGGAATTGACTGACATTTAGGTAAAATTTCACTTTAAATGCAAACCTAATCTTTGCAAAAAGCATCTTATCCTTACCTATTTGTTATAAAAAACACACTATTACTTGATATTTAACGCATTTTGCGCTAACTTTGCAGCGATTTAACGCATAAACTTTTTTTGTGTACAAGCTGCACAATAACATAAGGGTGGTTCTAATAATTCTGATAAGTTGATTTGTGCCCTATCGTGTGTGTATTTTTGTTAGTGAACGAAGGAGCATAGCGGGCTATGTGACTGAGCGAACTGACGAAAAGACACATACGAGAGGGTACAAAGCAACTATCAGAATTTTAGAATTTTAAAATCAGAATTTTTAGAACCACCCATAATAGAAAGGACATTAGATTGTTATTCATAAAAAAATACATACACACGCTTGTTGGGGCATTGATAACCATCGTATGCCTCACAGCTTGTCAACTTGACCGTAATTTACTTAAAAATGGTCAAGAAAGTCAGGTACACATCATACGATACGACCGATTAGTAGAAGACTATGTAAGTAGCGGAAACATCACTTTGTGGCAAAGAATGAATACAGAGTTTCCGCGCGAAACCCGTGCACTTATTGAGGATGTACTAAAATTAGGACATGCCGACCAAGAGGGCATTGAGGATAGTTTACGTGCTTACTACAACGACCCCATTTTGGTGCAACTGCGCAAAGATGTGGGCAAAAAGTACGAAAATTTGCATCACTTTGAAAAAGAATTAACCAATGCCTTCCAACGTCTTGAAGCTGAAGACTCTACATTTGTAATTCCCAAGGTATATGTACAAAATTCAGCTTTCAACCAAAGCATTGTTGTGGGCGACAGTCTCATAGGCATCAGTTTAGATAAATATATGGGTACGGACTATCCTGCCTACAACAAATATTTCTATGAGAACCAACGTGTCACGATGGAACCAGCCCGCATGGTACAAGAGTGCGTATTCTTTTACTTAGTGCAACAATATCCTTACAGCAAGCATTTTAAAGAATATTCTTTGAAGAACGTCTTAATTCACCGCGGTAAGATTGCTTGGATTGTTGCCCAATCAGTAAACAAAGCGCCCATAGACATTGCGGCTTATCAAACTGCCACCAAGACTTGGTACACCACGCACCAAGACGAAGTTCTGAAGGAGTTAAAGCGTCCTGAAATATGGAACAGCAAAGACTCTACACTGATTAACGACATCATGATGACAAGCACCAAACATCCCTACTTCAAAGACCCGCACTCACGCGGAGTTGGTCTATGGATTGGCATAAACATCATCGATAACTACATGAAACATCACCCCAATGTTTCCCTCGACTCGTTACTGAAAAAAACAGAATTTAAGTATTAAGTGTTAAGTATTAAGTATTACATTCTTGGTGGAAACTTGATGATAAGAGCTTAAGTGTTAAGTATTACATTCTTGATGAAAACTTAATGATAAAATTTTAAGTATTAAGTGTTAAGTATTAAGTATTACATTCTTGGTGAAAACTTGATGATAAGAGTTTAACATCAAGATGTAATACTTAATACTTGACACTTAATACTTAAACTCTTACTTAATACTTAAAATCTTACTTAAGCTCTGTCACCAAGAATGTAATACTTAATACTTAACACTTAATACTTAAACTCTTACTTAAGTTCTTTTCACCAAGAATGTAATACTTAACACTTAAGTTGTTTTCACCAAGAATGTAATACTTAATACTTAATACTTAATACTTAAATTTTTATGTCCCTATATCTCATCCCCGTAACCTTAGGCGACACGCCTATTGAGCGAGTGCTTCCAGCTTACAACAAGGAAGTAATACTTAGCATTCGCCATTTCATTGTAGAAGAAGTGCGCACCGCACGCCGATTCTTAAAACAAGTAGACCGCAACATAAACATCGACGAACTCACATTCTACCCAATGGGTAAACATGCCGATGCAGCCCTATTCTCCAAATATCTTGATGCGCTGCGCAAAGGCGAAGATATGGGAGTAATCAGTGAAGCAGGATGTCCTGCCGTAGCCGACCCTGGAGCAGATGTAGTGGCTATTGCCCAACGCGAAGGACACAAAGTGGTGCCTTTAGTAGGTCCTTCATCCATACTCTTAGCTGTAATGGGTTCAGGATTTAACGGACAGAGCTTTGCCTTCCATGGCTATCTGCCCATTGCACCTGCCGATCGAGCCAAACGTCTCAAACAGCTTGAAAGTCGCTCGGCTGCCGAACACCAAACACAACTTTTTATTGAAACACCCTATCGTAACCACAAAATCATTGCCGACATCCTTGCAACATGCAATCCGCGTACAAAACTTTGCATTGCCTCAGGTTTAACAACAGACAAAGAATACATCTGCTCAAAAACCATAAAAGAATGGAAGCAAACCACCCTACCCGACTTAAATAAAATCCCCACAATCTTTGCCATTTATGCAGGATAATGGGGGCGTATTGGGGTTGTTACAGAGTGTTTTTTAAAAACAAACTAACATACGTAGTCTATGAAAAAGAAATATTTAGGCCTAAGTTTATGCCTGCTTACCATGCTATGCGCATGCACATCGGCCACAAACGTGAGAGATTGGAGTGCAGCAGCCTGCACAAACAAGAGCCATTCAAAATGCAAGGACGTGGTAAAAGAAACACGCAATGTGGCAAAATTCAATGCCATAAAAGCAACCACAGGCATTGAGGTAGAATATTACCCTACGGATGCTACCCCACGCATTGAAGTGAGTGTAAACAAAGATTGCATAGACAACTTAACCACCAACGTGAGCGGTGGCACTCTGAACATCGGTTTTAAGGGAGATGTACACACCGCAGAAACCACCCTTGTCAAAGTCTATGGTTACAAAGCCCAAACGTTTAAAGCCTCAGCAGCCTCAAGCATCTACATTGCTCGCGACCTCGATGTAGCCGACAAACTCAACATGGAGTGTTCTGCAGCAGCTACTATTTCATGGAAAGGCACAATCAAGGCGCGCGATGTTAAAATCAGTGCCTCAAGTGGGGCTGAAGTAAAAGGTGCCACACTCTCTGCCAATGGTATTGCCAACGTAGATATAACCTCTGCTGCCGAATGCCAATTTCAAAACCTTATGGCAAGTGGCAACTGCAATGTCAACACAACCTCTGCAGCCCAACTCAACATTCGCCATTTAAAAGCAGCTAATCTCAACATCGAAGCTTCAACCGCTGCCGAAGTTGCCTTTTCATCCGGAAGCGTTACAAACCTCAATGTCAATACAAGCACGGGGGCAGAAGTTGACGTTCGATACGTGCAACATCGTGGCAACATCCATATCGAAAAACATACAGGAGGAACGATCAAATAAACTTACATCACAAAATAGTGTCTAAAAAAAGTCTATTGATTAAAATGCCCAAGTTAATTGATTAACTTGGGCATTTTAATTGATTAACTCGTACATGTTAATTGATTACCTCCAATATGTAAACAAAAAGTATGTTGACTTACTTTGCCATTTATGTTAACATACTTGGGCTTTTAAGTTAACATACTTGGGCATTTAAGTTAACATACCTCACCCCGTTAGTGTGTATATATCCTATTGTCCACATAATTAGTCCTTGTTTTAGTTCCTATTCAAATATCAAAACTTTCCAGTACCCTCCCTTATTTGGACCTATGCGTTTTATGATGCCTTTCTGCTGGAGTAATTTTAAGTTGTATTTTACACCATCTTCTGATAAAGAATCTAAGTGAGATGATATTTCTTTACGTCCTGCATATGGACATTTAAGCAGGAAATCGATAATTTCTTTTTGTACGGGCGTTATATCCAGAGCTTGTTTCTGGGTAGTTTCTGGGTAGTTTCTGGGTAGTTCCACTATCTTTCTGGTCGCTTTCTGGTCGCTTCTGGTCGAATAAAGTTATCTGTATATAAGAGAATGGGTATAGTTTCAACTGCATCCCATTCTATTTTATATTTTGACAGCGTCCACTTATTTCTCGTCTCTTCCATCATTTTGTCATCCAAACCTCACATTTGTGCAAATAATGCCGTTCAAAGTGCAAAAAACAAAAGATATTCTACTTTCAAAGTGCAAAAATTGCACTTTGGAGGATTTTGTATTCTTGCCTTTTTGGGGGGCGGAGTACGGGTTCTAAATTTATATTTTTCTGCACGACATGTAATAGATTTATCAAAAAAATTCACGCGCCAGCCTTACCCATTAAGGGTGAGACTGGCGCGTGAAATATAGAGGATGATTTAACCGCACAAGATTTGGCATTTCTTCAACATAAAACCATGCTGAATTATTTTGCTGATTTTTGAACGCCTTAGCTTATTTGATAACCTCAGCCAATTTATTAGCCAAGTCATCTGCGTGCAGACCACTTGCTACGATTGTGCCATCAGGACCAATGAGCAAGGTGGCAGGGATGGCATTGATGCCATAAATGCTACCTGCTGCACACTCCCAACCCTTAAGGTCGGAGATGTGATGCCAAGGCAAATCGAGTTTCTTAACTGCACCTGTCCAAGCTGCCTTGTCACTGTCGAACGATACGCCTACAATGTCAAAGCCTTTGTCCTTATATTGGTCGTAAACTTTCTTGAGTGCTGGCATGGATGCACGACAAGGACCACACCATGAAGCCCAAAAGTCTACTAGGATGTATTTGCCCTTACCTACGTAGTCGGAAAGTTTGCTTGCCTTGCCATTCATGTCGAACATTTCAAGGTCGGTGAACTTTGTGCCGGGCAGCTGACGCTTCCAACCAGCTAAACTGCTCTTGATGCGCTCTGTAATGTTGGTGTTCATGTAAGCAGGGTTGCCCTCTTCTGCCAATGCTATCACTTCTTTGCGTTGCATGCTCGATGCTAACTGTGCAAAGTAATAGCCTGGGAACTTCATGTTTTTGTTCTCTTTGCAGCACTGACGGGTGAGTTCTACCATTCGATCGTAGCAGGCTTGCTGCACATCGCCCACATGCTGCTTCACGCTATCGGGCACTTCAAGGTTCTTGTTTTTGTAAGCATAGTATTCGTTAGCTGCTGCACGCAATTTGTCTTGCTCTTTTGAGAAGAGTGCCTCCCATTTGCTCAAGCCTTCGGTTTCTGCCGAACCTGTAGATGTTTCTTTGTCGAAATCGACTGTTACGTTTCCTTCAAGAAACACGACTACGGCTTTTTGGGCGTCGGTGATGGCATAGGCAAATGGTGCTCCCTTTGCATCGCCACTAAAACTGAACTTTCCGTTTGCAACAACCACGCTGTCGGGAGCTGTGCGGGTGCCAAGATGCTGCAAATACACCTTTTTTGTTCCCGTAGGAACTGCTCCGCTAACTGTATACTTTTGCGCCATTGCGGGCATGGCCATTAAGGCACAAAGTGCCAAAGTCAACTTTTTCATAGGAGTTTTTATGAGTTAAATTCTTCTTTTCAGCGCACAAAGTTAATCAATGTCGAGCAAAATGCTTACTTTTGCACCATAAAATAAATATTTAAACTCACTAAGAATGGAAAAAAGTGACAGCGTTGTAATTATTCCAACCTACAACGAAAAAGAAAACATAGAAAACATTATCCGTGCCGTACTCGGTTTGGAAGAGCATGCTTTTCACATTTTGGTAATTGACGATGGGTCGCCCGACGGCACTGCTGACATTGTGAAGGGCTTGATTGCTAACGAATTTAAGAACGAACTTCACCTTGTGCAGCGCACTGGTAAGTTGGGTCTTGGCACTGCCTATATTGCAGGTTTTAAGTGGGCTTTGGAACATGGTTACGAATATGTCTTTGAGATGGACGCTGACTTTAGTCATGCTCCTAAAGATTTGCCACGCCTTTACAACGCTTGTGCTAAAGAGGGTTACGATGTTTCGGTAGGCTCGCGCTATGTGAGCGGTGTGAATGTTGTGAACTGGCCCATGGGACGTGTGTTGATGAGCTACTATGCCTCGAAATATGTGCGTATGGTTACTGGTGTGCCTCTTCACGACACTACTGCTGGGTTTGTTTGCTATCGTCGTAAGGTGCTCGAAACGATTAACCTCGATGCCATCCGCTTTAAGGGTTACGCCTTCCAAATTGAAATGAAGTTTACCTCGTATAAACTTGGTTTTAAGATTAAGGAGGTACCCGTTGTGTTTGTTAACCGCGAATTGGGCACGAGCAAGATGAGTGGTGGCATTTTCAGCGAAGCACTCTTTGGCGTTATGCGTTTGCGTTGGGCTGCTATGACTGGTGGCATTAAACCTCGCAAATAAGCAGATGCTATAACACACTCCACCCCCAAAACACAGCATACACATAAGAACTCGACATGCACTTTCGTACACAAATAAAAAACGCTACTATTGTTAACGAGGGACGCCGTTTTATTGGTACTCTTGTTATTGACGATGATCGCATTGATGAAATAATTGAAGGAGCTGATAGCGAACCTGTTATCCCGGTTGATGAGACGATTGACGGAACGGGTTGCTACCTTTTTCCAGGTGTTATTGATGACCACGTTCACTTTCGCGATCCTGGACTTACGCAAAAAGGTGACTTTAACACTGAAAGCCGTGCAGCTGCTGCAGGCGGTGTGACCACCGTGTTCGACATGCCTAATTGTAACCCACAAACCACCACGATGGAGGCTTTTAAGGAGAAATGGATGATTGCCGCATCGAAAAGCGTGGTGAACTATGGCTTATTCTTTGGGGCTACAGCGGGCAATGCTTATGAGTTGGGCAAACTTGACTCGCGCAAGGTGGCTGGCATTAAGCTATTTATGGGTTCGTCGACAGGCAACATGTTGGTTGACAATGAGGTGGCATTGCGTGCCATTTTTGAAAGTGCCAAGTTGCCCATTATGACGCATTGCGAAAATACGCAACTCATTAACGAGAACATGGCTAAGGCACAAGCTGCCTATGGTAATGACCCCGCTGTGGAACACCATCCTGAAATTCGTAGCGAAGAGGCTTGTTACCAATCAACGGCTTTGGCTGTTAAGTTGGCGCAGGAGACTGGAGCACGCTTACACGTGGCACACATTTCTACGGCACGCGAACTTGAGTTGATTGATGCTAACAATCCGCGCATCACGGCTGAAGCTTGTGTGGGTCACCTTGTGTTCAGCGATAAGGACTATGCTAAATTGGGTACACGCATTAAGGTTAACCCGGCTATCAAGACTGAAGCTGACTGCCATGCACTGCGCAAGGCATTGAATAATGACAAAATATATACCATTGGTACTGACCATGCTCCACACAAATTGAGCGAAAAGATGGGTGGATGTGCTAAAGCTGCATCGGGCATGCCTATTATTCAGTTCTCGCTGGTTTCAATGCTCGAACTGGTTGACAAAGGTGTGTTGTCGCTCGAACGCATGGTGCAACTGATGTGTCATAATCCTGCCGAACTCTTGCAAATTGAAAATCGTGGTTACTTGCGCGAGGGTTATAAGGCAGACATTGTGATGGTGCGTCCGCATGTGCCTTGGACGCTTACTCCCAATCGCATTCAAAGCAAATGTAATTGGAGTCCGCTTGAGGGACATGTGTTCCATTGGCGTGTTGAACGTACTTTCTGCAATGGTTTCCCCATCTTTAACCGTGGGCACGTTACCGACGAGAAGTTCCGTGGACAGGCCGTTTGCTATAACCGCTAAAAAGACATTTTGCATGATTTACAAAATCTATCAGCTATTCATAGCCTTGCCCATTGTTTTGGTATCTACCATTCTCACGGCTTTGATTACCAGCATTGGTGCTCTCTTTAACGCGCACATATTTGGCTACTATCCTGGCAAAATATGGTCGCGCATTGTGTGCCGTGTTTTGCTGCTCCCTATAAAGGTGGAAGGTCGCGAAAATATCGACAAGCACCAAAGTTATGTGTTTGTGGCAAACCATCAAGGTCCGATGGACATCTTCTTAATTTATGGTTATTTGAATCGTAACTTTAAGTGGATGATGAAGAAGGCGCTGCGTAAGATGCCTTTGGTGGGTTATGCTTGCGAAAAGGCTCGCCATATTTTTGTAGATAAGTCGGGACCTAAGGCTATTAAGGAGACTATTGAAAAGGCGCGTGCTACGCTTCAAGGTGGTACTTCGTTAGTGGTTTTTCCTGAGGGTTCACGTACTTTTACAGGACACATGGGATTGTTCCGCAAAGGTGCTTTCCAGTTGGCAGACGACTTGCAGTTGCCTGTTGTGCCTGTAACCATTGATGGTTCGTTTGATGTGCTCACGCGCATGGCTGGACTTAACTTTGTGAACCGCCATCCGATGCGTTTGATTATTCACAAGCCCATCTACCCCACTTCGCATAGTCCTGAAGATATTAAACAGACGATGGAGGAGTCGTATCGAGTAATTATGTCGGCTCTGCCCGAAAAGTATCAGGGATATGTAAAGAACGAAGATCAATAACTTTAATTTGGTTTGGAGTTTTTAGATTTAAGGTTATAAAGTTACATTTATGAATTCGCACAATGCATAAACTTTATAATCTCATAAACCTAAGAACTCCAAAACCGATTTATACCCCACCTTATAACCTATTAACCCCCTTATATAGAAAGCATGCAAATCCAAAAAGCCGAATTTGTTGTGAGCAATAGTCGTGCTGACCAATGCCCACAAACCGATAAGCCCGAATACGCCTTTATTGGCAGAAGTAATGTGGGCAAAAGTAGTCTTATCAATATGCTTACGGGACGTAAGGCTTTGGCTATGACCTCGTCTACGCCAGGTAAGACAATGCTTATTAACCACTTTGTTATCAACGACGAATGGTATCTTGTTGACCTTCCTGGTTATGGTTATGCCAAGCGTGGTAAGCGCGAGGTTGAGGCCTTACAAAAGTTGATTAGCTACTATGTGCTTAATCGCGAACAGCTCACTTGTTTGTTCGTGCTTATTGACTCTCGTCTTAAGCCCCAGAAAATAGATCTTGACTTTATTCGTTTCTTAGGTGAGAATGGTGTTCCTTTTGGCATAATCTTTACTAAAGCCGACAAATCAAAACGCGGTGAATTGAAAAAGAATGTCGATACCTTTATGAACACACTTGCCGAAGAATGGGAAGAACTTCCGCCCCACTTTATTACCAGTAGCGACTCTGGTTTAGGACGCGACACTTTCCTTAACTACATAGAAGAAATAAATTCAAGCTTTAAATAAGGAAGACTACCCAGGCTGTTGCCATGGGTAGTCTGTAAAGTCTAAAAGTTCAGTAAAACAATATTTATTTTATTTGCGCTTCGCCCAGGGCGTTGCCATGGGCTATGCGCTGTTGCCCTTTCAGGGCGCATTATAGTTTGTATTACTTATTACCTATTACTTGTTTCCACTTAGTTTGTAATACTTAATACTTAATACTTAAATTCTTTCTTGTGTTTAGGTCTCTTCTCATCACATCAGCACTCATACTGTCGGCTGCCTCACTCATATACTCGCATAGTTTAACACGTGCGTTGTATGCAGAAGAGGTGGCTAAGATGGATGTGTGGTCTGAAGCCATGCGATCGCTAACAACAGCGAACGAAACTACTGACCTAAACCTTGTGTTAAAGGTGATAAACAGCAACCACACCATACCTGTGGTTGTAACCGACTCGCATGGAAACATCCTTACACAGCGTAACCTTTCGCCCGAACCCTGCGGTATTGACTCTTTACAAGAGTTACAAAAAGCTACTGAACGCATGCGCAAAAATGGAGAAATGATGCGCATGAATTTGACAACAACGAATCAACAAACACACGACTACCTATATATATACTACGAAGAGTCGGTTTTATTACGACAACTCACCATTTATCCGTACATCCAGCTCATCGTTGTAGCCATATTCTTTATTGTAGCTATCATGGCATTGTTGGCTTCGAAGCGTGCCGAACAAAACCGAGTGTGGGTTGGTTTGTCACGTGAAACGGCTCACCAATTGGGTACACCGATTTCATCGCTTATGGCTTGGAGCGAAGTGTTGCACGAAACATATCCTGATGATGAGCTATTGCCCGAGATGGATAAAGACATACGACGTTTGCAACTTATAGCCGAACGTTTTTCTAAAATTGGCTCTGCACCTGAACTCAAGTTGCAAGACGTGCGCCCCATCATTGCACAAGTGGCAGGATATTTTGACCGTCGCACTTCATCGCGTGTTCACATCACTGTAAACCTTCCCGAAGAACCTGTTGAAACGAAACTCAATGCACCACTTTTTGAATGGGTGATAGAGAATCTGTGTAAAAATGCCATTGATGCGATGCAGGGCATTGGGACTCTAACACTTACTGTATTGCCACAAGCCACAACCCGACATGGACGCAGTTGCTTACAAATTCAAATTACGGACACGGGTAAGGGAATTGCACACAAACATTTTAAAACGGTGTTTAAACCAGGCTTTACAACCAAAAAACGAGGTTGGGGCTTGGGACTTTCGTTAGCTAAGCGCATTGTGGAGGAATACCACCATGCCCACATCTATGTGCTCAACAGTCAGGTGGGACAAGGAACTACCTTTGCCATTGAAATGGAACAGCAAATGGAATAAAGGAAACTGTGCCTTAGCCCACACTACACCTTTTGTATTATACATACACAAAACTGCTAAATGCAGTTACTAATACTTGTCTATAAGGGTTGAAGATTGGATATTTTTTCGGTACTGCCCTATTCTGTACCGCTTTTTCCGTCCATTTGCACAAGAAATATATAATTTTGCGCTCGAATTGCTTGAGAGTGGTTCTAAAAATTCTGATTTTAAAATTCTACAAAAAGATTGCAATGCTCCATAACCATACATTCAAAGGTGCTTGCCGATGGATAACCATTGCTACTTGTTACATGTTCAGTTTGTATGCCCAAGCTGATGTCACTCACGAATGCACCGACACCACTGGCATTGACTCTGCAAAAGTTGCATGGGTTAACGACAGTGTGCCTGCTAAAGCACACAACGGAATCTTTAAGAAAATAGTAAACTACTTTCGCGATTCAAATAAGCAAAAACCTAACAAGAAAATAGACTTTGGTTTTATTCCTGGTCCTAACTATTCTGCTACCACAGGTTTAGGACTCGGACTGCTTGGCACTGCTACTTACTCTGCCGACCACACCGACCCTACTCTACCCCGTTCGAATGCTTCAGTATATAGCAACATGACTACGGCAGGTTTCTTTGTGGTTGGATTGCGTGGTAATCATATCTTTCCGCATGAAAGCTTTCAGCTTGACTATAAGGTAAATCTCTCTACCTTTAGTACCAGCTATTGGGGTATGGGTTATGCCAATGCGGATAACGATGATAACGAAACCGATTATCGCCGCAATCGCATCAACGCAATGGCACGCTTTATGGTGAAGTTAGCTCCCAACACTTATATCGGTCCGTTTGTTAATTATCGCGTTACGCAAGCAAGCGATGTAAATGAGGATTTTTCATACTTGTGGCAAGGACAAGACAAAACGATACATACCTACACTGCCGGATTGTCGTTTACCTACGACTCGCGCGACTTTATGCTTAATGCAAGTAAAGGTGTGTTTGTGCAAATTGACCAAACTTTTACGCCACGCTGCTTTGGCAATGGCAAGTATAACTTCTCAACTACCGAAGCTACCTTTGCTACTTATGGCAAATTATGGAAAGGGGCTATCTTGGCTGGCGAACTCCACGGACAGTTTAACTATGGACATATTCCTTGGTCGCAACTTGCCACTGTGGGTTCGAACGATCGTATGCGTGGTTACTACGAAGGACGATATAACGATAAAAACGTGATTGAAGGACAAGTGGAATTACGCCAACACATCAAAGGTCGCAATGGTGTGGTTGCTTGGGTAGCATTGGCAAATGCCTTCCCCAACTTCAAAAACATTGCTTGGCGATATACCTTGCCTAATGCAGGTGTAGGATATCGTTGGGAATTCAAGAAACGCATCAACATACGCGTTGACTATGGATTTACAAGAAATGGCGGAGGGTTTATCTTCAACATTAACGAGGCTTTCTAAACAGAGGTTTCTCTTAATATAGAAATAGAGCCTCAACACGCTCAAAGTAAAAAATTAAATAAACATTCATATACATCATGAATTTCAAATCATTCGCATTGAGTGCACTATTACTTTTTGCTGGTAGTGCTACAAGCAAAGCACTTCCTTACGCTCCTGAATATTTGGCTGTGGAACAAGCCGAAGAGCAAACTGGAAGCATGCAATTTATTCCGAGAGGAAACTTTGAATCGTGGTCTGCACAAACCATTAAGGAAAGTGGCATCATCGGTGGTAACACTGTTACATTGATGCACATTGGTGGTCCTTGGGGGTCATCGAACGTATGGGCTAAAGTTAGCGGTGTAACCAAGACTAATACTAGTGTTTATCGCGATAATCACCCTGGTCATGGTCATTGTGCAAAACTCTACACACACATTGTTGAGGCTAAGGTGCTTGGCATCATCAACATCAAGGTATTGGCTGCAGGTTCTATTTTCTTGGGTAACACGATTCAGCCTATTACCGATACCAAGAATCCTATGGCTAAGTTGAATGCAGGTATCAGATTTAGAAAGCGTCCGAAAGCTATTGTCTTCGACTATAAAACACATATTGTAAGAGGCAACCGCATTCGTCAGAATGGTATTACCAAAGGTTCTGCCGTAGCAGGACAAGACATGGCAGACTGCATCCTTTATTTGCAAAAGCGTTGGGAAGATGCCAAAGGTAACATCTATGCAAAGCGCGTAGGTACGATGGTTCACCGTTTTAGCAGCTCTACGAATTGGAGAAACAATCAGTCGTTTACCATTCACTATGGTGACATCCGTAAGCAAGGTTTCTACAACTCTGCATGGGCACTCACCTCGGGTGCTGTTACTAAATATGCCCGCAACTCTAAAGGTCGCATGGTACCTGTTAGAGAAGTAGGATGGGCTGCAGCCAACGAAACTCCTACTCACATCGTTCTTCAGTTCGACTCAAGTCATGGTGGTGCCTATGTAGGTACAGTTGGCAACACGCTTTGGGTAGACAATGTGAGATTAGCCTACTAAACAACACGCTCATCTAAATATAAAGAAGCAAACTCCTCGCAACATACGTTTATGTTGTGAGGAGTTTTTTTATAATTATGAGTCCACTTGAAAAAGTCAAAAATCGAGTTCCAATATACCAAACAAAGAAATAAAAGTAAAACACGCACTTTTTACCATTATAAACAACAATACTACAGAGCAACATTGCCAACTAAAACATACAATTCACCTCATTACACGTTCCCTCACCTATAAAAAATACTAATAGTACCACTTTCAAGGAAAACTAACACACCTCGTTTAGTTTTTTTGCCGTAACTTTGCACCTAGTTTATATTAGGGTGTAGTGTGCACTAATGGCAAGACGACCCCTATAAACATAGAAACGAAACAAAAAATTTATATAACTTACAACACATGAAGAAAATCGCTTTATGGGTGCTTACCGCAGTGGTGTTGACCAGTTGCGGCAGCAAATCAAAACAAATGGGCGAGGCCAGCAATGACTTCGCAGTTGAAACAGTTCAAGCCACAACGGCTGACTTAAAGACTTCGTATCCCGCAACTATTAAAGGTATGCAGGACATCGAAATCCGTCCGAAAGTTTCAGGCTACTTGGTTAAGCTGCTTGTTGATGAGGGTTCTACCGTTCATAAAGGTCAACCCCTGTTCTTGATTGATTCTGAGCAATATCGTGCTTCTGTAAAGGCTGCTCAGGCTCAGATTCGTGTTTGCAAGGCAAACATTGCTACACAGAAACTCACTGTTGAAAACAAGCGCATGCTCTTCAAGCAGAACATCATCTCGAACTATGACTTGCAGATGGCTGTAAACACCTTGGCTTCGTACGAGGCTCAGTTGGCTGCTGCACAAGCTCAATTACAGAGTGCTGAAGACAACTTGCGTTGGTGTACGGTTACCAGCCCTGCCGATGGTGTTGTAGGTTCAATTCCCTACCGCGTTGGTAGCTTGGTTAGCGCACAGTCTGCTGAAGCTTTGACTACGGTGTCTAACATCTCTAAGATGTATGTTTACTTCTCTATGACTGAAAAGCAGCTTTTGGCACTTACTCGTGAAGCTGGTGGCGTTAATGCTGCTATCAAGAAGATGCCTGCAGTAAGTTTGGTTCTCTCTGATGGTTCTACTTACAGCCAAAATGGTACAATCAGCACAGTTAGCGGTGTGATTGACCCTTCTACGGGTTCTGTACAGATGCGTGCAACTTTTGATAATGCACAACACATTCTTCGTTCTGGTGGTACGGGTTCTATCCTTGTTCCGACTCATGCTAACGATGCTATTATAGTTCCACAGAGTGCTACCTTCGATGTGCAGGACAAGAAGTTTGTTTACGTTGTTAACAACGACAAGTCGGTTGCTACTCGCGAAATCACCGTTCTCCCACAAAACGATGGTCAGACTTATGTTGTTGCCTCGGGACTCCGCTCAGGCGAACGCATCGTTGTTGACGGTGTTAACCAACTAAAGAATGGTCAGAAGATTAACCCCATCTCTCGCGCACAACTCCAAGCCAACCAAAAGAAGGAACAACAGGCTATGAAAGATGGCAAAATGCCGGGGGAAAAATAAGATATAATATTAAGTATTAAGTGTTAAGTATTAAGTATTACATTCTTGCAAAAGAATTATTAAGTACTACATTCTTGCAAAATGCAAATAATATCTTGATATGACATTTAATACTGCCTATAGAAAAGAAAATCAAAGTATTAATATTGGTATTACACCGCAAGCGAACTCTGTTATATGAAAGCAGACTACGATATTAAGTATATAAAAGCCAAAGCGTTTGCAATTCGAATCATAAAGATGTGCAAGTTTCTCCGTAAAAATGGAGTTGAGCCTTATACTCTTAAACAAATTTGGCGTTCGGGCACATCTATCGGAGCAAATATAGCAGAAGCTCAATATGCTGAAAGTCTTGCTGATTTTACTCATAAACTGAATATTGCTCAAAAAGAATGCAAAGAAACTTGCTACTGGCTTGATTTACTTTACGAGATTGGCGACATTAACGAAAAGACATTCGAATCCCTCAATGGAGACTGCACGGAAATTCTTAAAATGCTCACCACCGTAATAGTAAAAAACAAGAAAAAAATGAGCGAAGACTGCGCAAGTTTGTAATACTTAATACTTAATACTTAATACTTATTCAAGATGACTCTAGATAGATTTATAAATCGTCCGGTACTTTCTACCGTGATTTCTATTGTGATTGTCATATTGGGTGTATTGGGTTTAACTTCACTCCCTATCGTCCAATATCCTGACATCGCACCACCTACTGTGCAGGTGAGCACCACTTATACGGGTGCAAATGCACAAACCGTGTTGAACTCTGTGATTGCTCCTCTTGAAGAGCAAATCAATGGTGTAGAAAACATGGACTACATGACATCTACCGCAACCAATACAGGTTCGGCTTCTATCCAAATTACCTTTAAGATGGGTACCAACCCCGATATGGCTGCCGTGAACGTACAAAACCGTGTGGCAAAAGCACAAGGTTTGCTACCCTCGGAAGTTACTCAGGTAGGTGTGATTACACAAAAGCGTCAGAACTCAATGTTGCTCATCTTCTCAGTAGCAGATGCTGAAGACCGTTACGATGAGGCGTTTATTGAGAACTATGCCAAGATTAACATCATTCCGCAAATTCAGCGTGTAAAGGGTGTGGGTGATGCTCAGGTTATGGGTGCCGACTACTCTATGCGTATTTGGCTTAATCCTGAAAAGATGGCTGAATACCACTTGATGCCTACTGACATTAGCGGTGTTTTGGCAGAACAGAATATTGAAGCAGCTCCAGGTAATATTGGTGAACGCGAAAACCAAACCTTCCAGTATACTTTGCGTTACAAAGGTCGTTTAAGCCAAGTTCCTGAATTTGAGAATATAGTTATTAAGGCTAACGACGATGGTACAATCATCCGCTTAAAGGATGTAGCTCGCGTTGAATTGGGCCGTATGACCTACTCGTTTGCTGGTAAGGTTAATGGCCATAAGGCTGTTACCTGTATGGTATCGCAGATGGCAGGATCAAATGCTACTGAAATTATTCAGGACTGCGAAAAGTTGCTCGACGAAACACAGAAGACATTGCCCCAAGGTATGAAGATTACCGTGGCACAAAATGTCAACGACTTCCTCTTTGCCTCTATCCACGAGGTTATTAAGACCCTTATCGAGGCATTTATCCTCGTGTTTATTGTGGTGTATATCTTCTTGCAGGATATGCGAAGCACCATTATTCCATCGGTTGCTATCCCCGTAGCATTGATTGGTACTTTCTTTGCGCTCTACATTATTGGCTTCTCAATTAACTTGCTCACCCTCTCGGCTATGGTGCTTGCCATTGCGATTGTAGTGGACGATGCCATTGTGGTGGTTGAAGGTGTACATGCCAAGTTGGACCAAGGCTATACTTCGGCACGTAAGGCTTCAATCGATGCCATGCGCGAATTAGGCTCAGCTATCGTTTCAATTACCTTGGTTATGATGGCAGTGTTTATACCCGTAAGCTTTATGTCGGGTACTTCGGGTGTGTTCTACCGTCAGTTTGGTTTGACCATGGCAATTGCCATCGGTTTCTCTGCATTGAACGCCCTGACCCTCTCTCCTGCCCTTTGTGCCATTTTGCTGAAGCCACACAAGGCTCATGGCGAGGAAGAAGAATCGCTCAAAGAACGTATGGGCAAGGCTTACAAGGCTGCTGGCAGAACCATGTATCAGCGCTATGCTGAGAGCATCGGTCGCATTCTGCACCCCAGCCTCACTCTCATCTTGGTCATCATCTCTATCATTGGTTTGATTTTTGGTGGTTTCAACTTCAGTTCTCACCCCGTAATCACCATTATCCTCTCTATCGTAGCCATCATGGCATTCATTGGTTTGACTACGAAGAAGTTCCAAAACGCATTCGAGAATTCGTTTGAAAATATCTTGAAGTCATACAAGAAGAAGGTGCTCATCTTCATTCAGCGTCCTTGGCTCTCACTCGGTTTGGTAACGGGTAGTATTGCCTTGCTTATTTGGATGATGAACATTACACCTACAGCCATGGTGCCTGCCGAAGATACGGGTACGATTATGGGTGTTGTGACGATGCCTCCTGGTACCTCGCAAGACCGCACTGAAGCTTACCTTAACAAGGTTGACAGTTTGGTACGTTCATGTCCTTCTGTCGAAATTAGCACCATCGTCTCGGGTTACTCATTCATTGGTGGTCAAGGTCCTTCTTACGGTTCATTCATCATCAAGTTGAAAGATTGGGAAGAACGTTCTATGAAGGAAAGTTCAACCGTAATCTTTGCCAACCTCTACCTTCGCTCACGCGATGTGTTTAAGGATGCTCAGGTACTCTTCTTCCAGCCGCCTATGATTACAGGTTATGGTGTGACCAATGGTTTTACCCTCAACTTGCAAGACCGTACGGGTGGCGACTTGAACAAGTTCTACCAAGTAGCTCAAAACTTCTTGGCTGACTTGCAGAAGCGTCCCGAAATTGAATCGGCACAGACAACCTTCAACACCAACTTCCCGCAATACACCATCGATATTGATGCAGCCAAGTGTAAGCGTGCAGGTCTTTCGCCCCGCGACATCTTGACTACATTGCAGGGTTATTATGGTGGTCTTTACGCATCTAACTTCAACCGTTTCGGTAAGATTTATCGTGTAATGATTCAGGGTGAACAAGCTGATCGTGCTAACCTCGAAAGTCTTTACAAGATTAAGGTGCGCAACGGCTCAGAAATGGCTCCTATCACAGAGTTCATGACGATTACCCCAACTTATGGTCCTGACAACATCAACCGTTTCAACATGTACACCTCTATGGCTGTGAATGGTAACCCTGCAAGTGGTTACACCTCTGGTCAGGCCATTAAGGCGATTGAAGAAGTTGCAGAAAAGAGCTTGCCCACGGGTTACTCATTCGAGTTCTCAGGTCAGACACGCGAAGAGCAACAAAACTCTGGTAGCACCACTGCTATTGTGTTTGTACTCTGCTTCGTCTTCATCTACCTCTTGTTGGCTGCACAGTACGAGAGCTACATGCTTCCGTTTGCCGTATTGCTTTCAGTACCCTTCGGTCTTGCAGGTTCATTCCTCTTCATTCAGGGTGTAGGTGCTATCAATAGCATTGTACCTATCTTTGGTGAAGCCGCTAATAACATCTACGTGCAGATTGCATTGATTATGTTGATGGGTCTGTTGGCTAAGAATGCCATCCTTATTGTAGAGTTCGCCCTCGAACGTCGCAAGATGGGTATGAGCATCTCTTGGGCTGCCGTGTTGGGTGCAGGTGCTCGTTTGCGTCCTATCTTGATGACTTCTTTGGCAATGATTATTGGTTTGTTGCCTTTGATGTTCTCATTTGGTGTAGGTGCTAACGCAAACCGCTCACTCGGTACTTCTGCTATCGGCGGTATGTTGATTGGTATGATTTTCCAGATCTTCATCGTTCCTTCATTGTTCGTTATCTTTGAATATCTACAAGAAAAGATTAAGCCCATCACTTGGGAAGATATGGACAATAGCGAAGCAAGCTCTGATATTGAACAGTATACTAAATAATTTAAGTATTAAGTATTAAGTATTACATTCTTATGAGAAGCTTATGAGAAGCTTATGAGATGCTTATGAGAAACTTATGAGAAGCTTATGAGAAACTTATGAGAAGCTTATGAGAATGTAATGAGGTCCTTTTGAAGAACTTCGGTATTAAGTATTATATCTCTACGAGGTACACACCTTGCAATGTAATACTTAATACTTATTACTTAATACTTAATATTTTACCCTTGTTATTATGAACAAATTATTTCCTATTATAGGTTGCACACTTCTGATGGCGAGCTGCACGGGAATCTATAAAAACTATGAGCGCCCGCAGAACTTGACTCAGAACATTGACAGTCTCTACCGCAACACTACCGAAAATGTGGTGAAAGCTGACACTGCCAATTATGGCAACACACCTTGGCAACAGGTGTTTACCGACCCGCAACTGCAAACGCTCATCAATAAGGCTCTTGCCAACAACACCAACTTGCTTAATGCCGACCTTAACATTCAGCAAATTCAAGCTGGACTGAAAATGGAACGCTTGGCTTACTACCCAAGCATTGCCTTCCAACCCCAAGGTAGTATGACAAGCTGGGACTTTAACAAGGCAAGCAAAACTTACGCCTTCCCCATTGCAGCAAGTTGGCAATTCGGTTCTATGGGTACAATTCGCAACACCAAGAAGCAGTACGAAATGAACCTCGAAATGACGAAAGCTGCAAAACAGGCTGCACGCACTGCTATTATTGCAAACGTTGCGAACCTCTACTACACCTTGCAGATGCTCGATGAACAGCTCAAGACTACACAAGCTACTATCGAAATCTGGGCTGAGAACGTACGTGCTATGGAGGCTATGAAAGAAGGTGGCATGACAACACAAGCTGCTGTGTCACAAGCAAAGGCTAACTACTATAACTTGCAGGGCACGGTTCCCACACTGAAGAATAGCATTACGCAAACTGAGAATGCACTTTGCACATTACTTTGCGAAGCTCCCCACAACATCAGCCGTGGTGCATTCAATGCCGACAACTTCCCTGCACAATATGCCATTGGCATGCCTGTTCAACTCTTGGCTAACCGCCCCGACGTACATGCTGCCGAAATGAAGATTGCCGCTGCATTCTATGGTGTAAACATTGCTAAATCAGCCTTCTACCCCTCGCTCAACATCACAGCACAAGGTAGCTGGACTAACAATGCGGGTATGATTGTTAATCCAGGTAAGATTTTAGCAACATTGCTCGGTTCTATTACGCAACCCTTGTTTACGAATGGCAAGTTAAAGACAAACTTAAAGATTACGCAGTTGCAATATGAAGCTGCGCAGAACGACTTTAAGTCTACCCTTCTTAATGCAGGACAAGAGGTAAGCAATGCCTTGGCACAATATCAAGCTGCTGCTCAAAAGGAAGAAGCTTGCAAACTGCAAGTGGCTGAACTTACCACTGCACTCGACAACACCAAGATGCTCTTCCAACACAGCACAGGTACCTCATATCTTGAGACACTTACTGCCCAGCAGAGCCTTATCCAAGTTCAGTTGTCGCTCATCTCTGACAAATTCGACAAGGTGCAAGCTGCCATTAACCTCTATCAGGCTCTTGGCGGTGGACGCGAAGTTGAAACAAACAATAATAACTAACCGGCTAGAACTAAGTTAAAAGGTTATACGCTTGTTTTGAGTTTTAGGGGTAGACTTTTATAACTAAAAGTTTAAACTTGAAAATTCAAAACAAGTAAATAATACTTAGTGATAAGCTCAAAAAACAATTCCATGATCAGTCCATTAGCATACGTTGACCCTGCTGCTCAACTGGGTCAGAACGTTGAAGTAGGTCCTTTTGCCTACATCGAAAAAGGCGTAATCATTGGTGACAACTGTGTTATCAAGGCACACGCCAGCATCTTAGAAGGTACCACTATGGGTACAGGTAACACAGTTTACCAAAATGCTGTAATTGGTGCAACCCCTCAGGATTTCCATTACGTTAAGGGTACACCCTCGAAGGTAATTATTGGCAACGACAACCATATCCGCGAGAATGTTGTGATTGCTGGTAGCACCTACGATGATAAAGCTACCATCATTGGCGATGGCAACTTTATTATGGATCGCGTACACATCTGCCACGATGTACACATCTTTAATAAGTGTGTAGTTGGCATTGGTGCCTGCATTGCAGGTGAAAGCGAAATTCACGATTGCTCTATTCAGAGTACAGGTGTTGTGGTGCAACAACATGTTCGTGTAGGTCGCTACTCACTCATTCAGAGTGGTTGCCGCGTGCAAAAGGATGTTCCACCCTACGTTATTCTTGGTGGCAACCCTGCTGCATACAATGGCGTGAACGCTGTGGTTTTAAAGCATGTCAACACAACTGACCGCATCATTCGTCACATTGCCAATACTTACCGCATCATTTACACAGGCAACTTTAGCCTTGAAGATGCTGTACTGAAAATTCCCGAACAAATTCCCATGAGCGATGAAATTCATAACATCCTCAACTTTGTTAAGGGTGCTAAGCATGGTATTGTGCGCCACATTAAGGAAGACTAATTCTGTCCTTTACAATCATAACGGATACAATCCTCACAAAGGTTTGTATCCGTTATTTTTATTCCTCAATGAAAAAGGATTTGAAGAAAAGCCTTACTCTATTCGTCTAAAAAATGAGAGAGCGTGGGCAATGGAAAATGTTCTTTACTCACATCAATTTGCAAGCAATCCTTCAGTTCTTTATAAGGAACCAGAACATGGAATTCACCATCTGCAAAACAACCTGCTTGGTAACGATGAAGTGTACAAACAATGCCTTGAGGCATCACTGCCATGTGTTGAAACAGTGTGGCTGAATCATATTTATTGGATGACTTCTCGCAAGTGCCACTCCAAAGAGCACAAACAAAATATAAAATCAGGAACAAACCCCAAGTTTAACTCAAAAAATATCGTTTTTGCCACATTTTGTTTGCATAATTCAACAAAAAGCGCTACCTTAGTCCCCATCATGCAAGAGTTTATTAAGAAATGACAACATTTGCATAACAGAAAAAGATCAATACACATGTCTGACATGCTAAAACTCGGCATTCTCGTAGCAGGACTTTGCATTACACTTGCTGCGTGCAACACGCGGGATAAGTCGGCTTGCAACATCCATCCAACTGACTTGCGCGAAGGGGATGTGATATTCAGACGAGGCACTTCAGCCAATAGCAGAATGGTAACTCTGCTACAAGGCTTTTACTCACACGTGGGCATTGTGGCAGACAGTAGTGGCAAGGGAGATTTACGCATTCTGCATGCTGTGCCCGATGAACCTGACTTTCCAGGCGACTACGACCGCATAAAGATGGATAGACTCGAAACATATCTCTCGCCCAAACGTGCCGAAGCTGCTTGCTTGATGCGACAAAACAATGCAAAAGCAGCACACCAAGCAGCCTGTCACGCCCTGCGACTTTGGAAAAAAGGTATTCGTTTTGACGCACAATACAACGAGCAAGACACCACCGAAATGTATTGCACTGAATTTGTGGCATACGTTTACAAGCAAGCGGGCATTGACATTGCTGGTAACAAACGAGACACAATTCAAACCCCATGGTTCAGTGCAAAATGCCTTATGCCTTACCATTTGCAACAGTGCAAAAAACTTAAGCGTGTTTTAAGCTACTAAGGTCATAATAATCATAACACATAAATTACAAACCCCTAAAATACCAACATCATGAAAACAATTCTCAGAATGCTGGCTGTTGTCAGCGCAGTGGTATGCATGGTGCTTTTTGCAGCCTCATGTAGTTCACAATCTTCACCCAAAGACGTGGCAAACCAAGCTATGGAATACATGAAAAAGGGTGACATCGACAAGTTCCTTGACTTGCTCTACGTTACAGAAGACACAAGTGCCGAAGAAGTAGAACGTGGCAAAGCTCTAATTAAGGCGATGTACGAAGGCAAAGCTAAAGCCCAATTGGAAAAGAAACAGGGCATTAAGAGCTACGAGGTTACCGATGAAAAAATGAATGAAGAAGGTGACCAATGCAAGGTTTACTACAAGGTGGTTTATGGTGATGGTTCTGAAAACGAAAAGACCGTTTCCACCCAAAAAGACAAAAACGGAAAATGGTGGATTAAACTATAAAGAAGCCACTCCGTTAGTTTGCTAACATGAAACAAAACTGAAGCGGACATTTCTCTGTATTTGAGAAATGTCCGCTTATCATAAAAATGTTGTGTTCAATTTAATTTTATTTTGAACACCTACTTATTCTTAATAACTTTTCAATCATACCAGTACCACTTTAATACCACCCTAATTGGTACTGGAGTTTTAGTTAGGTGGTACTGGAGTTTCTATCAAATGATACTGGAGTGTTACTTAGATGGTACTGGGACTTTAATTAAATAAGATTATTACAACACTTATATCATACGAATTAGGCAATCTAATTGATTACCGGTGTTGTATTTATTATAAGTTCATCATAAAATAAAGTCCTTTAAACTATTTCTATACAATCTCTTGTAACATTTCAAACATTCTTTGTAATATTGCAATTGAATAATCACAAATAAAAAAACAATGAAGGATAATCTTGCTTATCGCGCTGCCGATAATCGTTACGATGTGGCAGATAAAATATATGCACGATGTGGACGCAGTGGTGTGTTACTGCCACGCATTTCGTTAGGACTGTGGAAAGGATTTGGGGCTACACGTCCCCTAAACGAAAGTATGCGCATGATTCATTATGCCTTCGACCACGGCATAACACACTTTGACTTAGCTAATAATTACGGACCTCCGTATGGCTCGGCAGAAGAAACTTTCGGGGTTATTATGGAACAAAGCATGCGCCCCTATCGCGATGAAATGTTTATAGCAACCAAGGCTGGCTACGACATGTGGCCTGGACCTTACGGAAATTGGGGATCACGCAAATACCTAATGACAAGTCTCGACCAAAGTTTGCAACGTATGAAACTTGACTATGTAGACTTGTTTTACTCACACCGCTACGACCCCAACACCCCACTCGATGAAACACTGCAAGCACTGGTTGATGTGGTGCGACAAGGCAAGGCATTGTATGTGGGTATTTCGCGTTGGCCTTTAAAGGCTTTGCAATATGCTGCACAATACTTAAAGGCACACGACGTGCCATTGCTTACCTACCAAGGGCGTTTCAACCTATTGGACCGTGCGGTAGAAGACGAAGGCATTTTGCAAGAGGTAGAAAATATAGGTTGCGGATTTGTAAGTTTTTCACCGCTGGCACAAGGCTTACTAACCGAACGCTATCTACACGGAATTCCTGCCGACTCGCGCATGCGCACAGACGTTACCCTAAAGGAGTCTGCGCTCACGCCCCAACTTTTTGAACAACTCAACCAACTCAAAGCGGAGGCCGAAGCAGTAGGTCTTACTTTGCCACAATATGCCTTGCAATGGGTACTCAACCACCCCACCGTTACAAGTGTAATTGTTGGAGTGAGCAAGGTTGAACAGTTAAAGGAAAATCTTGCATTGTTAACAAATAATTAGGCTGGCGCATGAACACATTGATAATTCTATCAAAAATCGTACGAAAAAAAGTGGATTTTGAACACCCTAACAAATAATCCCCAATAACAAACTTTCTTACTTAAACCATGTTTTGTCGCAGAAAGCACGTAGTATTCACAAAAAAATTACTACTTTTGCGGTCAAACAACGAAAAAAAGAAAGAAAGCTATGCTTACTATCAAACAAATCACTGACGATAAAGAAGCCGTAATTCGTGGCTTGGAGAAGAAACATTTTAAGGGAGCACGCGAGGCTATCGACCAAGTGCTCGCCTACGACAATAAGCGCAAAGAGGCTCAGGGTGAGCTCGACAGCCTCAATGCTCAAGTTAAGGTGCTCTCAAAGAGCATTGGTGGCTTGATGAAAGAAGGCAAGAAGGAAGAGGCTGAAGAAGCTAAGAAACAAGTTGCTGACATCAAGGTAAGAAGCAAGGAACTTGAGGAAATCATGAAGCAGGCTGACGAGGACAAGCGCAATTTGCTCTACACCATTCCTAACGTCCCCTACGACATTGTTCCCGAAGGTACTTGTGCTGAAGACAACTTGGTGGTA